>TARA_R110001632_G_C11364734_1_pt1 | contig 98276 bp, 85 predicted proteins | sample TARA_R110001632 | Tara Oceans TARA_R110001632 (sample SAMEA4398266) | marine metagenome | biome: Polar Biome; feature: [SRF] surface water layer (ENVO:00010504); material: water (ENVO:00002006), including particulate matter (ENVO:01000060) such as... | depth 5 m
ATTCATTCTTACACTTATTTGTGTAAACCTATTTCAGGACAAGACAGCCAATCCTCCCAACCTCCTTCTCCAAGGAGGAGTGTTCGCAGTATCATTTATGCCCCATAATCTTAAATGTGCCGTCTACTAGGGAACCACTGTTCGAAGGCACATTATATAGATGAAAAGCTAAGAAGCTCATACAGCAGCATTAGTCCATTATCTAATGTCTAAATACTAACTACTAGTTACTAACCACTAAAGATTATTCAATTGATTCTCTTGTCCGTCTTTAGTTAGGGTGATGAACAGGGCTAGAAAAACAAAGCGCTTGGCGCCTTGCCCTACCACCTGTCGCTCGTAAATACCTTGAGCATTTGCTTGGTTTGCATATTGGTAACCAAACACATTGTCACGCCCGAAGATATTAGAAGAAGACATGTACAGGATAATATTCGGTTTTATAAGGAAAGCAGCATTCAAGCTTAAATCATGAAAAGTTGGGGTTTTGTCATTCTGAAAGCCTGACTTGTTTGGGTTGTGAAATGGCCTGCTCGAAGCAAAATTATAAGTAGCTCCAAACTGAGTTCTCAATGGCACAACAAAATGCTTAGCCACAAAAGAGAAGTTATGATTGGAAACGAAAGAAGGCGTTGCCAAGCTTGAGAAATCTCGATAGTCTCTTTCTGAATCGACATAGGAATAAGAAATCCAGTAATCAGTATTTTCGAAAGTCTTGCTGTCTCTCCAGAATACGTCTACCCCTTTGGCCTCACCAAAGCCAGTATTCGCGTAATTATTAGGGTTGAAATCATTGGCATCAGTGAACTTCACTAAGTCATCATACTTTTTCAAATAGGTTTCTACTCTGAAAACACGATCATTATGAATGTATTGATAGTTCAGAATGTAATGTGTCGATTTTTCTGGCTTTAAGTTCTGATTCACCAAAGCATAGTCGTTTTGAGCGGATTGCAAATACTGCCCGTAGGCCAACGAAAACTGCCCCTTTTCTGTCAACTTATACGACATTGCCAATCGCGGATTTACCCACATTTGGTTCAATAGGGAAGAATGCTCTAAACGTAAACCTGTACGTACCACAAACTTATTCGAGGCAAAGTAATCCGTTTCAACAAAAGTGCTGGCAATGTTTTCTTTAAAATCGAAGGCATCGTTTGGCCCGTTTTCGATATTGAATTTGTTGGTGTATTTCTTAATGAAGAACTCTGTCCCCATGTTTACGCTTACTTTTTCAGCTGCTTCCCAGTTAAAAGCAAGTTTAGCATGAACGCCTTTTTCGTCCTCCTCTATTTCATCGGTATTGAAACCAATTTTCTCTTGGTTCAAAGTGGTAGAAATCCCAGCCCGAACAGTCCAACGGTCAGCAATAATGTCTTTATAACTGGTATTCAAATAGAAGTAATCGTTACCAATTGAAACAGTGTCTTTCGCTCCACCATTATTAATATTGGGTTGACGAATGCTCAGGTTCGAAATGTCCATATTGGCGTACACCTTCAGCAAACCACTTCCACTTATTTTTTGCCTGAAAACCAATTCGGCTACTTTGCCATTGGGCGCCTCTTCCCAATCAAAGTCTTGTTTGATTAAATCCTGATAAGGGCGCAAATCGGTGTACTGAACCTTGCCTGAAATACTGGAGTTCTCCCGCTTTTTGGTGTAGGCTAAATCACCCCCAACCGTCATCAGCGAAATATCTCCTTGCGTTTTCTCGGCAATATCGTTGGAGTTTAAAACCAAGGCCGAAGAAAGCGCTTGGCCATATTCAGCCGAATATCCTCCCGTACTAAATATGGTGCCTTTAAACAAAAAAGGACTAAATCGACCACGGGTAGGTACATTGGGCGCAGTAGCGCCAAACGCATTTCTTACTTCAAGCCCATCAATAAAAACCTTGGTTTCATAGCCTTCTCCCCCGCGGACAAACAACCTCCCTGACTCACCAACTGTGGCTGTACCAGGCAATGTGTTTATTGCACCCATAATATCTCCTGCCGCACTGGCCGTGGTTACAATATCGAGAGGCTTTAATACTGTCACCTTCTTAATATCGCTGGCTTCAAATGCTCCCGCGGTTATGGTTACTCCATCAATTTTATTGATTTGCTCTTCTAAAATTACTTCCACCTGAATTGGTTGACCTTTCAATTCAAGTGTTTTTTCGAAAGTTTTAAAACCAATAAAACTCACCAATAGGGTTCGTTGACCTGTTTCGCTTGTTTGGAAGCTGAATGAACCGTCATTTTTAGAGTTTGCGCCATCAAATGAATCCTTGATGTACACATTGGCAAAAGGAATGGCTGTTCCTTGACTGTCTGTTACTTTTCCTGAAATAACGGTTTGTGCTTTGGCATTCGAAGCAATTGCTAGCACAAAAAGAAAAAAGAATTTGAAACGTTGCATTGTTGTTGTTTTTGAGTTCTAGAGCTGTGGGCTCGTTGTTGACTCAAATGTGCAACGCTCCGTTTCTTAATTGAAATTAGTCTTACCGAACCGTAGAATTAGGAGGATGAGTTGTTTGGTCCTTATAAAACCGGGAGTGGTGCGCCCTTCTGTATTCCAAAAAAATCAAATCACAAATGCCAGACGTTAATCTGGCATTTGTGATTTTCAGGGTCAGAATTTTCTACTCACACCTTAGGTTTTCCACTGGGTTTCTGCGGGCTGCTCTCATGGATTGATAACCCACTGTAAGCAGGGCTATAAGCAAAGTACCTATGGCAGAAACAATAAAGATGAAAGGGTTAAGCGCTATTCGGAAAGGGAAGTCTGCAAGCCATCCATCCATGTATAACCAAGCCAACGGGATGGCAATTATTGAAGAAACAAGAATTAGGACCGTGAAATTGCGGAACAATAGACCCAATAAAGTAGTCATTGAAGCACCCAAAACCTTTCTGATTCCGATCTCCTTTTTACGTTGTTCGGTTACATATGCAGCCAAACCGAACAAGCCCAAACATGCAATACTGATGGCCAGTCCAGCAAATACTGAGAAAATCGTTTTCAATCTCACTTGATCTCTAAAGGAACTGGCGAATATGTCATCTAAAAAGTCATACTCAAAAGGTTTCCCTCCACTAAATTTATCCCAGATGGATTCACTTGCTGCCAATACATCACTGGTCATGTTGGCTTTAAATTTCACACTCACACTTCCAGTGCTATTACCCAAAAAGAATACTTGGGGTTGAATTTCTTCGGTCATAGACCTGAAATGAAAATCTTTGGCCACCCCCACTATCGTGTAAGTATTCCCATTCTCCATTACCGATTTAATTTTTCTTCCAACTGGGTTTTCCAAGTAGCCGAACCGCTTAATGGCAGTTTCATTTAGCACCATGGCCATAGAGTCTGAGCCAAATTCTTTTGAAAAAAACCTCCCATCTGCCATTTTCAAATCATAGGTTTTGGCATAGTCTTCATCCACATACCAAATTTGCAATGAAACTGCCTCATCTGTAGTTGTGGCAGTTTCACTTAAAAATGGTGAGTCATTATAAGTGTTTGTTGCTGGAATAAAATCGCTTATTGTCGCGCTTTCGATTACTGCACTTCTTTCTAATTCGGTTTTAAAAACCTGAATTTGATCACCCAAAAGTTGTGTTTCATTGATTACTAAAATTTGATCCTTATTAAAGCCCAGTTCTTTATGTTGAAGATAATCCAATTGGCTATAGATAAATGCTGAGCCAATAATTAGAAAGATAGACGTTGAAAACTGAACAACCACTAATACATTCCGCATCCACCCAGCTCTTTTACCTTGAGTAACCTCCCCCTTTAAAACCTTTGAGGGTAAAAAGGATGACAGCACAAAGGCGGGATAAATACCAGCCAATAGGCCAACAATTAGTGTAGCCATTGCTAGGTAAGGCCAAAGTCCGTTTAAGCTAAAAATGGGGTTTATTATTTCCTTATTTGTAAGTTGATTAAAATAAGGCAACAGCAATGTTACAATGGCTATTGCGGCAATGGCCGATAGGAGACTATTTAAGATAGATTCTGTTAAGAATTGGTTGATCAACTGCCTCTTTAACGAACCCAGAACTTTTCTTACTCCCACTTCTTTGGCCCTGATAGAAGCCTTTGCTGTGGCCATATTCATAAAATTGATGCAGGCAATTAGCAGTATAAAAAAGCCAATGATACTGAACAGGTATACATTTTCGATAGAACCGCTCGAACGAATCTCATAATCCATGTTGGAATGGAGATAGATATCTTCAACGGGTTGTAAGAAATAAGTAGCTGCCAAATTACCGCTGGCCAAAGCATCTTTAATGTCCACCCCCATCATTTGTTTTACTTGATCGGCAAAATGCCTTTCTAGGAACGCTGGAAAGCGACCATCTACTACCTCCTTCGTCTCTTTCGCATTCAATTTTAGATAGGTGGTAAAATTATTGCTCAACCAGATGTTTTGACGAGCATCAGCTCTATTGAGCATAGTGATGAACATATTGTAGTCAAAGTGGGTATTGTCAGGAATGTCCGCAATTACCCCGGTAACCTTAATGTTCAATTCATCATTCACCCTTATTATTTTGTTCAAAGGATCCTCTTCTCCAAAAATTTTCTTGGCAGTAGTTTCTGTAAGCACAGCCGTATTGGGCTCGTCAAGCAAATGATTTCTATCTCCTCTTAAAAGTGGTAGAGAGAAAATAGAAAAGAACTCTTGATCAGCCCAAGTGATATGGTCTTGGCGGATATAGTTATTATTATAGGAAATTAGTTGGGTTGAATTACCCCTTGTTCTAGCGGCCTCTTCCACTTCAGGAAACTCTTCCTTAACGGTCTTCGCCATCGGATCGGGAGCAAAGGAAAGATTAAAGACATTATCCCCAAATTTCAAATTGGCGGCAATGCGGAAAATCTTATCGGAGTCTTCAAAATGCTTATCAAAGCTTAGTTCGTCCTTTACGAAAATGGCAATGAAGATACAGGCTGCCATACCAATTGCCAACCCTGTAAGGTTGAGAAATGAATAAAATTTTTGACGCATCATACTGCGATACGCCATCTTAATGTTGTTTTTGACCATTGTTGTATGTATTAAGTTAAGACTCAACCAAGAATCACGAAGAAGCGAAAACCTAAAAAGAAGAAGTACATTCAAAAAGAACTTTAAATCAGCTCTTCTTTTCCCTACTTCCTTAAAGTTTGACCTGTAATGCTCCTCCAAGTCACCCAAAATATCTTCCTGGAAATCAGGGTGACAGTAGAATGAAAAAATCCATTCCCCAATTTTTTTTAGCATAGTTTAAAATCAAAAGCGATATCTGGAATCTGATTTCTAAGTTCGAGGCGGGTTTCCATGTTATGATCCATGGCTTTTTTACCCAAAGCTGTAATTTTGAAATAGCGTTTCCGCTTACCTCCTCGTTCGCTAGTAGTTTCTCCAAGTTCCGAAATCAAAAAGCCTTTCTTTTCCATTCTGCGTAAAGCCGACTGTAGAGCTCCCACCGAAACTTTTCTTTTCAATCGGGTTTCTATTTCACCCTTAATGGCTACTCCGTAAGCCTCGCCATAAAGTACACCCACCGTCAACAAAACGATTTCTTCAAATTCTCCGAGCTGAAATTTCTTCATTTTGTAAAATTCTTGCCCCCCAAACTCAAGAGGGCTGTTGTTATTAAGTTCCTAAATGTAGTTTTTAAATTACGTGATTAAAAAATAAAAGTTCCTAAATGTAGTTTTAATGAATTATTCATTTTAAAGAAATGTGTTAGAAAACCAATGGCTTTTCTAAAATATCACCACTACCTTAGTTTACAAATCAAAACCTTATGAAAACCAAGACCTTATTATTTCTCTCGCTCTTCTTTGTCTGTTTAATACAAAGTTGCGGTTCAGGTACTACTCAAGAAACCACAGAGGCCGAATATGGCAACCCTCCTGCTGAAGGCTTTAACCTAGAAGGTTCAGACCCTAAAGCTATTGAAGTGGCCGATCAAGTAATGGAAGCCATGGGTGGACGTAAGGCTTGGGACAACACTCGTCATATCGCTTGGAATTTCTTTGGCGCTCGTGATTTGGTTTGGGACAAGTGGACTGGTGATGTTCGTGTGGATATGCGCAACACTACTTTCTTGATCAACATTAACGATAACACCGGAAAAGCATTTATTGATGGAAGAGAAATAACTGATTCCGACACTTTAAACAACCTAATTGGTAGAGGCAAAAGTGCTTGGATCAATGACTCATATTGGCTGCTTATGCCTTTCAAATTAAAAGACTCAGGTGTTACCTTGAAGTATTTAGGAGAAGAAAAAACTAATGAAGATGTATTGGCAGATAAGCTTGAGTTAACTTTCGATAAAGTGGGCAATACCCCAAATAACCGTTACTGGGTTTGGGTAGATAAAACAGACCACCTGGTAAAGCAGTGGGCATATTACCGTAATGCAGCAGATACTACCCAAGGCTTTAACGTTCCTTTCAATAATTACCAGCAAATGGGTGATATATTAATTTCAGGAGACCGTGGCGAACGCCAGTTGACCAACATAATGGTATTTGATGAATTACCTTCTTCTGTTTATAAATCGAAAGAAAAGCCTGACTTGGCTGCCATGAAAAAACCATGAAAAGACTGATCTATTTATTACCTGTTCTCTTTTTGTTAAGCTGTGGAAGCTCAGAAAAAAAGGAAGAAGAAAGCAAAGCGCTAACACCTTATTGGCAAGCCCAAACCTCTGGCTCGAAGGCCAGTTTACGAGGACTCAATGCTGTAACTGAAAACGTAGCTTGGGCCAGCGGTACTAAAGGAACAGTACTGAGAACTATTGATGGAGGAAAAACTTGGGAGGATGTGAGCATTGCAGAAGCTGACACCATAGACTTTAGAGATATTCAAGGTTTCGATGCTAACACGGCCATTGCGCTGAGCGCAGGACTACCTGCGGTGATTTACAAAACCACTGATGGGGGCCAAAGCTGGCAACAAAAATACTTTTCTATGAAGGAAGGTACCTTTTACGATGCAATGGATTTTTGGGACGATCAAAACGGAATCATTTTTGGCGATGCTGTGGATAGTAGATTACTTATTCTGAAAACCAAAGATGGTGGCGAGACTTGGCAAGAACTTCCTTTCGAACAAAGACCTATTGCCAAAGATGGCCAAGGCGGTTTTGCTGCTAGTGGTACTTGCCTAATTACGAATGGAAATTCTGATGTTTATATTGGCCTAGGCGGAGAAGAGGCTAGCCTTTTTTATTCTTACGATAGAGGCGAGACTTGGGAGAAAACCATTACACCGCTTCAATCTGGTGAATCAACTGCAGGAATCTTTTCTATTGCATTCAAAAATGAAAACGAAGGCCTAATGGTAGGTGGTGATTACCGTGGCGATTCTTTAACTCGAATCAATAGTGCTTACACCTTAGACCGTGGTAAATCGTGGTTTCCTGTTATGGCTTCTTTAAAACCACAGGGCTATCGGTCTGGAGTAGCCATTTTTAATGATTTGGTTTTGGCTGTAGGCAGACAAAGCTGCGATTATTTTAGAGAAGGAATGGAGGGCTATGCACCAATGGAAGGCAAATACTATTCTGTAAGCGTAACCAAAGACAATAAAGCCGCCTATGCTTCTGGCCCTGGAGGTGCTGTAGCACGACTTGGCTTTAAGGAAAACGAATAAATAATTAAGTAATCAGATAAGACGAATACACTTCGACTTATCTGATTACTATCTTAGCTTTAGGTTTTTTAGCGTAATCTTCCTTCTGGAAAAGTCTATATATCCAGCTAACGCTTTTATTATCTTCCGATAACTTATATTCATCATTTGAAACTGATTTGATCTTAGTATCAAACTCAATGATTTGTTCATAAGCAGCATCCCCGAACATCAAAGCCGCCATTTCTAAATCAAACTCTTCCTCTCCTTCCCCCTCAAGTCCCTTTTTGAAATTATCGATTGTCTCATTAAAGTCAGTTCTTTCAAAGGCATTGCCCTTTTGAGTGAAAAACACTGATTGTTTCGTTGGTCCTACTGCGGCTGAATCACGATAGAACTCGCTCATCCCTTTGTTCAATGCTTCCACATTATCAAAATCAAACAGCACCGTGTATTTCAATTTCTCTCTATCAAAATCATTCCTTCCATTCGATATCCCAGAAATCGCTTCCATTCTAGCCATCTTATCTTCAAAGTCCACTTCCATCTCTTCAGTAGCCTCCGCGATCTCCTCATCTGCCCCGCCTAACGATTTCATCATTTCAGCCATCTCACTCATATCAACAGTCATGGAATAGGTACCACTTCCATCTTTTTTAAACATAAACTTCTCAATAATTTTAACACAGGAGGTAAGGCAAATTGAGAGAATGAGAATACAGATTATCGAAAGAATTTTCTTTGTGGCTTTCATGTGTTTAGGAATTTGAAATTAAATATAAGCGATTAGCTTATATCTGATTACTTCATCAATAGAAATAAATTTTGCCTTTCGGCTAAACCTCGAAAATGACTTCATCATTTGGTACTCTAAATCGCTCTGAATATACACCGCCATCAGCAGCAGGCCCGCAGCCAATCACCATAGTTACTTCTGCCTTTCGAGGTAGCTTAAGGAATTTCTTAATTCGAATTGAGTCCATACCTTCCATAGGGCAGGTGTCATATCCTTCGGCCTTCATACTCAGCATAAAGGTTTGAGCTGCCAATGCAGCACTTTTATGTACACTTATTCGGACATCGGTAGCATTTCCATGCCGTACCATGGGCCGTTTTAACCCTACAAAAAAATAGATACACTTTTTAATAAAGCCCCAAACACCAAAAGGGTCGTTGAAATAATATTTAGGAATTAGGCTTTCATAATAGTTGAGCGCCCTTTTGGCTGCTTTGGTTGTAGGTTCGCCATAAACCCTTTTCATCTCTTGAACCAAAGCTTTTTGCCGTGTTCTCCAAAGGTCCTTTCGGGCTACAAATACCACCAACTCTCTGGCAGTTTTGGCAGCCTTCTGATTCATGCACATCCAGCTGACTTTCTCCCGTGCTTCTTCGGTACGGATTCTGTAAAACTCCCAAAGCTGCATATTACTACTATTGGGTGAAAGAATGGCCCTTTCTAAACTTCGCCTAACAGCTTCTGGATCAAAATCTGCCTGTTGATCGTAAATTCTTACCGACCTTCTTTCTTCAACAATTCTATCAAAGACTATTGCGCTTTCTATCATGCTATCCATACACCAAAGGAATCAAGGTTTCTGATAATGCCGCCAAAAGAAGTATGGCAACAAGGTTAAGAATAAAGCCTGCTCTTATCATTTCTTTCATAGGGATCATTCCTGAAGAAAAAACTATAGCATTTGGAGGAGTAGAAATAGGCATCATAAAGGCATAGCTTGCTGCCAAAGTAACTGGCAACGAAAGGTACATGGGGTTAATGTTTAAGCTTAATGAAATTCCTAATACTACAGGAACAAAAATTACAGTCAACGCCACATTGCTCATTATCTCTGTCATAAAAAGCATAAAGGCACTTAGACCCAAAACCAGAAGGAGTTTACTCATATTGCCTTGTTGGGCTATAGATTCACCTACAATCTGAACTATTTCAGTTGTTTCCATGGCTTTGGCTAAAGTGAGCCCACCACCAAAAAGAAGCAGAATTCCCCAAGGTAGCTTTTTAGTATACTCCCAATCCAAAAGGAATTCACCTCTTTTCAAACTAACAGGCGTTGCAAACATAAATATGGCACCAATCATTCCGATCAAAGTATCATTCAGTAATGTGGTGTTAAACCAAGTATTTAAATTCGCCCTAAGTATCCATGCAACAGCTGTAAGAACAAAAATGAGTGCTACCAACTTCTCAGCTCGGCTAACTTTTCCTAATGCGCTTATTTGGTCATCAATAATCTGAGAAGAGTCAGAAAGGTTTTTGATTCGGCTAGGGAACAGTACTCGAGTAAGCAAAAAATAAGTGATGGCAAGCATAATGAAACAGGTGGGTAATCCTACTTTTAAATACTGCGCAAAGCTCACTTCATAGTCCATCATTTCGCTCATAAAACCTACCCAAGCTACATTGGGTGGTGTTCCAATAATTGTGGCGGTGCCTCCAATGTTTGCGGCATATGCGATACTTAACATAAGCACCAATGCAAACCTTTTTTTTCCTTTGTCTTGAGTGTTATCAAGATTGAGCAAACTGGTAATCGAAAGTGCAATAGGAAGCATCATTACGGTGGTAGCAGTGTTGCTAATCCACATGGATAGAAAAGCAGTAGTGAGCATAAAGCCTAAGATGATTCCATTAGGATTAGTGCCTGTTAAACGAATTAAGTTCAGGGCAATGCGCTTGTGTAGGTTATGCTTTTCCATTCCCAAACCCAAGATGAAACCAGCCATAAACAAGAATATAATTGGGTTGGCATAGGGCGCTGTGGCCTCATTGGCATTGAAAACGCCTGTAATTTGAAAGAGAACAATGGGAAGTAAGGCTGTAACGGGAATTGGAGCGGCTTCGGTAATCCACCAAATGATCATCCATGCCGCAATGCCTACTACCTTCCAGGCATCTGGGGATATCCAAACCTCTGGAGAAAATGATAGAATCAGAAAAAAAACTGTTGGGCCAAACAACAGCCCAAAAATCTTCGCGCCTTTAAATTCAGTTGTATTCAAGTTTCTATTTTGTATGACCGACTAAGATAACATTTTTAAATAGAGTGATATTCAGTCACTACGGTTCAAATCTGTACTTTTTGCAGTAGACACCAAAAAAGAAAAGAGCCCCAACCTCGAGCTCTTTTTCTTAATCAACCTTAAAATACTAAAAACTAACTATGTATAATCAACCTTTTCTTAATTCTTTCCTGATAAGTATTGTTTCTCAATTTTTCTATCAAAACACTTATGGGTAGGTATACCTACTATGGAAAGAAATTGTTTCAGTATTGAGGATAAATTTTCGTTAAAAAAGGTTAACATTTTTTTCTGCTCTTTGGGTCGAAATCCTAATTCACCCTAACAGAACATCTCAACCAATTAATCCTTTGGCTTAGCCATTTATTGTTCTATTTTTGCCACAAATTTAAACCCACTGTAATGAGTGTTTTAGTCAATAAAGATTCTAAAATTATAGTTCAAGGATTTACCGGCTCTGAAGGTACTTTCCACGCTGAACAAATGATTGAATATGGTACAAATGTAGTTGGTGGTGTAACTCCGGGAAAAGGAGGCCAAGAACACATTGGTAAACCAGTATTCAATACTGTAGAAGATGCAGTAGCCGCAACTGGTGCCAACGTATCTATCATATTTGTACCACCAGCTTTTGCTGCTGATGCTATAATGGAGGCTGCCGATGCTGGTATTTCTGTAATCATCGCCATTACTGAGGGAATTCCTGTTAAAGATATGGTTCAGGCCAAAGAATATATTAAGAACAAGAGTGTTACCTTAATTGGCCCTAACTGCCCAGGAGTTATTACTCCGGGTGAAGCTAAAGTAGGTATCATGCCTGGTTTTATCTTCAAAAAAGGTAGAGTTGGTTTAGTATCTAAATCTGGTACTTTAACTTATGAAGCTGCTGACCAATTGGTAAAAGCTGGTTTGGGAATTTCAACTGCGATAGGAATTGGTGGTGACCCAATTATTGGAACACCAACAAAAGAAGCCGTTGAGCTTTTAATGAACGACCCAGAAACTGACGCCATCGTTATGATCGGTGAAATTGGTGGTAACTACGAAGCCCTTGCTGCTGAGTACATTAAATCTACTGGTAACAAAAAGCCAGTGGTTGGATTTATCGCTGGACAAACAGCGCCTCCGGGTAGAAGAATGGGCCACGCTGGTGCCATCATTGGTGGAGCAGAAGATACAGCAGAAGCTAAGATGAAAATAATGGAGTCTTGCGGTATTAAAGTTGTTAGCTCACCAGCTGACATTGGAGCAACAATGGCTGAGCTATTAAAAGCTTAAGAATAGAAAAAATAAGATGATTATAATAAAGCCTCAGAAATGAGGCTTTTATTTTTTACGCCCTATCGGCACTTAACTGATTGAGGGCAATCCAAGCCATCAATCCAATTCCAACCTCAATGGCGTCTTCGTCAATATTAAATTTAGGGGTATGAACACCTAAAGTGGTTCCTTTCTCAGGATTTCCAGTTCCTAAACGATAAAAGCAAGAAGGCACTACATGAGAGTAATAAGCAAAGTCTTCTGCTCCCATCCATAGATCAAGGTCAACAATGTTTTCTTCACCCAAGTAAGAGATTGCTGCTGCACGCGCTGCTTGCGTTGTGCCTGGGTCATTGGTTAGAAATGGGTAACCAACATCAACATTTACATCACAGCTACCTCCCATGGCTTCGGCTATTCCTTCAGCAATGCTCCTTATTCTTTTGTGTGCCTCGAAACGCCATTCTTCATCCAAAGCCCTAAAGGTTCCTCCAATTTTAACCTCATCGGGAATAATGTTTTGAGCATGCCCTCCTTCAATTTGCCCGAAAGAAAGCACAGTTGGTTTTTTAGGGTCAGCATTTCTGCTTACTACTTGCTGAAGGGCTACGATGATGTGAGAAGCAATAAGAATTGGATCAATTACTTTATCAGGAAGCGCAGCATGACCACCTTTCCCTTTTACGGTAAGGTAAATTTCATCGGCACTGGCCATATACTGACCTTCTCTAAAACCAACTTTCCCTGTCGGGATATATGGCATTACATGCTGCCCCAACATGCTGTTAGGCTTAGGGTTTTCTAGAGCCCCAGCTTTGATCATTAACGAAGCTCCTCCTGGATTTTTTTCTTCTCCAGGTTGAAATACTAATTGAACGGTTCCCTCAAATTGATCTTTGAGCTGAACCAAAATTCTAGCAGCTCCTAAAAGACATGAGGTATGCACATCGTGACCGCAAGCATGCATTACACCTTCGTTTTTTGATTTATAAGGAATATCACTGAGTTCGGTAATGGGCAAAGCATCCATGTCGGCACGCAAAGCCACGGTTCTAGACGAAGGGTTTTTACCCTCTATCAATGCTGTAAGTCCCGTTTCAGCAACTCCTTCTTTTGGTTCTATGCCAAGCTTTCTTAACTCAGAAGCTACATATTTTGCAGTTTCAAACTCCTTAAACGAAAGTTCGGGGTTGGCATGAATATACCTACGAATACTAACTGTATCTTCTGCATACTGAGAAGCCAATTTTTTAACTTCGGCCAGTAAACTCATTTTTCAAGTTTAAATTGCTCTGGAACTACAGTAGCGGTGGGGTAATATTTCTTTATTTTCTCATAAAGGGGTTGCGCCTCTATCTGCTGATAGAACTCACCAATCTTCACAAAATAGGTAGGCAATTTATATTGAATTTGAGCATCCATTGCAGGAAGAATATCAAATAGACGATTCCTCACCCTACCTGCCTCAACTTCATTTGTTCCTGAATACACCATAATAGTATAACCAGAAAGTGTTGCCAATGTATCGTTTCTGGTAATAATGGAGTCCATAACGGCATTCATCTTATCAGAAACTTCATAAGAAGACCTTATGGCTTCATTTTTTACTAGATCAATACTGTCTATCATACCTGATTGGCTTTCAACTTTAGGCCGATACTTAGACAGGTCATCGGAATAGCTCAGATCAACCTCATTCCCTTTCACATCCTTTTTAGGGACTGCCTGATTGGTACACCCAACTACCAAAAGAATGGCAGCAAGAGGTAGTAGGGTATGTGAAACAAACTTATTCATTGATGACCACGCATTTATTGCTTAGAATATCTTCTTCTACTTGCTTAAACTTAACGTCATTTTTCACAGTTCCGTCTTGGTACTGAACATTAACTCGGTCATTTCTACCGTAAATCTTTTCAGACTTAATAGGAGCAATTTTTTCAACTGGAGGTCTGTTTCTAGTATCCTGTCTACCGGCTAAAGCCGATTTAGACTCTTCCTTACTTTCATTCAGTTTTTGTTGACTTCCTCGGCTTCTCGCCTCTTGCACTCTGTCTGGTGCTTGTTGAGGTATGTCGGCTTTGGTAAGGAAGGAAACTGTTTCTTCGTTTACCTTAGAAAGGAAAGCTTTAAACAATTGGAAGGCTTCGAATTTATAGATCAAAAGCGGATCTTTCTGCTCATAAACCGCGTTTTGCACAGACTGTTTCAAATCATCCATATCGCGCAAGTGCTCTTTCCATGTTTGGTCAATTACTGCAAGCGTAATCGATTTCTCCATGGCTTTGATCAATTCAGCGTTTTCTGTTTCTACAGTTTTGTTGAGGTTTACAGCCACACCAATTTGTCTCTTCCCATCCATAAATGGAAGAAGTATGTTCTCAACCGTAGCTCCTTTTTCTTGCTGAATATGTTTCAGTAATGGCAGTGTTTTTTCTGCTATAGACTTGTTCTTCTTATTGTAGTCGGCATAAACTTCTTCGTACAAATCGTTTACGAGTGTGTTTACATCGGACTGAGTGTAATGATCGATACCAATTTTGGTATCCATACCCAATGTGCCAATACAGCTAAGTTTAAACCCGTCAAAATCGTTTGTTGGTTTTGTATTGTTCAGGATGTCCTCACAAGTATCATACATCATGTTCATGATGTCTAACTGCAAACGTTCACCGATCAACGCATTTTTTCTTCTTTCATAGATCACCGAACGCTGTTGGTTCATGATGTCATCATACTCCAAAAGTCGTTTTCTGGTACCGAAGTTATTTTCTTCAACTTTACGTTGTGCTCTTTCAATAGACTTGGAAATCATGGAATGCTGAATCATCTCACCTTCCTTCAAGCCCATTCTATCCATTAGCTTAGCTACTCTGTCTGAGCCAAAAAGCCTCATTAAATTATCTTCCAATGAAACAAAGAATTGAGATGAACCTGCGTCTCCTTGACGACCTGCTCTACCTCTCAACTGGCGGTCAACACGTCTTGATTCGTGTCTTTCTGTACCAATAATGGCAAGCCCCCCAGCGGCTTTAGATTCTGGTGCTAACTTAATATCTGTTCCACGACCTGCCATGTTGGTAGCAATGGTTACTGTACCTGGTCTACCAGCAGCGGCCACAACATCGGCTTCTCTGGCGTGTTGCTTCGCGTTCAATACTTGATGCTCAATCTTTTTAAGATGAAGCATTCTGCTCAAAATTTCAGAGATTTCAACCGAAGTAGTACCCACTAATACTGGTCTTCCTTCGGCAGTTAACTCAACGATTTCGTCTACTACGGCATTAAATTTCTCTCTTACCGTTTTATATACTTTGTCTTCTCTGTCTTCTCTTGCAATTGGTCGATTGGTAGGAATTACTACTGTATCCAGTTTGTAAATTTCCCAGAACTCTCCTGCTTCTGTTTCTGCAGTACCCGTCATACCCGCCAGTTTGTGGTACATTCTGAAATAGTTCTGCAATGTAATAGTGGCATAGGTTTGTGTGGCGTCTTCTACCTTCACATTTTCCTTGGCTTCAATGGCTTGATGTAGTCCGTCAGAATATCTACGGCCATCCATTACCCTACCTGTTTGCTCATCTACAATTTTCACTTTTCCCCCATCAAGGATATATTCCGTATCCTTTTCAAACATGGTATAAGCTTTCAGCAATTGGTTTACTGTATGAATTCTTTGCCCTTTTACTGAGTAATCTTGAATGGCTTCTTCTTTTTGCTTGAGCTTATCTTCATCGCTTAAAGTTTCGTCTTTCTCAAGTCTGGCCACTACTTCACCAATGTCGGTCATAATAAAGAAGCTTGGGTCTTCTCCTTCACCAGTAATTAAGTCAGTTCCTTTTTCAGTCAGATTTACCGCATTTGTCTTTTCATCAATGGTAAAGTAAAGTGGTTCATCTGCCTTAGGCATGTTCTTTTGGTTGTCTTGCAGATAGAAGTTCTCTGTCTTCTGCATTACCATCTTCATTCCTGTTTCACTTAGGAATTTAATCAATGGTTTATATTTTGGAAGGCCACGGAAAGCCCTGAACAAAGCCAGTCCACCTTCGTCTTCGTTTCCTTCTTTGATCAATCGTTTAGCGTCATTCAAATATTGAGAACAAAGCTTCTTTTGAGCATCTACTAGCTTAGTAACGCGTGGTTTCAATTCGTGAAACTCGTGCTCATCTCCTTTTGGAATTGGGCCTGAAATGATCAATGGAGTTCTGGCTTCATCAATCAATACTGAATCGACCTCATCGACCATTGCATAGTGATGCTTGCGTTGTACAAGCTCTTTTGCTTCTCTGGCCATGTTGTCACGCAAATAATCGAAGCCAAATTCGTTATTAGTTCCGTAAGTGATGTCCGCACGATAAGCCTCTCTTCTTTCTTCAGAATTTGGCTGGTGCTTATCTATACAGTCTATTGTAAGGCCATGGAATTGGAATAGCGGTGCCATCCATTCTGAATCTCGCTTGGCCAAGTAATCGTTCACCGTAATTACGTGAACACCTCTTTCTGCTAAGGCATTCAGGTAGGCGGGTAATGTAGCTACAAGCGTTTTACCTTCACCAGTCGCCATCTCAGCGATTTTTCCTTGATGCAAAACGATACCTCCGATTAACTGTACATCGTAGTGAAGCATTTCCCAAGTCACCTCAGTACCTGCTGCTAGCCATTTGTTCTTCCAAATGGCTTTATCTCCTACAACTTCAACTTGAGGGCCTTTGGCAGCAATTTGTCTATCATGCAAAGTAGCCTCAACTTCAAGTTTACCGTTTTCCTTTAGTCTTCTGGCTGTTTCCTTCACTACAGCAAAGGCATCTGGAAGCACATCCATAAGTACTTTCTCAAGTTCTTCGTCACGCTTCTCTTCCAGTTTATCTATTTGATCGAAAATGCTCTCCTTTTGAGCAATTTCCAAATCTGTTTCTTTCTCAATTCTAAGATGAAGGGCAGCCAGTTGATCATCAACTTCTTTAAGGTAACTTTTAATTCTACCTTTAATTTCTTGGGTCTTTCCCCTCAAAGCTTCATCAGAAATGCTGCTCAATTCATCAAACGCTTTGTTAATTTTATCAACGTAAGGTTTTACTTCCTTAATATCTCGATCTGACTTCGATCCAAAAACCTTTGCCAACCCTTTTGTTAAAAAACTCATACTGTATTTTTAATATGGTTTAAAGTTAATTTCTTGTCTAGAAAAAGTAAACATAAGCTTGATTTTATATTCACAGCTCGATTACTCCTTCAAATACTTTTTCGGCAGGACCTATTAAATAGATGTCCTTAAAAATGTTGTTCTCTTGATTAAAAGAAACCTGAAGCTCTCCCCCAACTGCATTGAGCCTAATTGGAGATTCGCCCCCTTTTAATGCAAAAGATAATGCAGCAGCTGTACAACCCGTACCACAGGATAAAGTTTCGTTTTCAACCCCTCTCTCATACGTCCTAATTACAAGTGAGTTGTTGGGGCACTCCTCAATAAAATTGACGTTTACCCCTTCGTTCTTGAAGCGATCTGAATAGCGAATTTCTCTACCGCTCTCTACTACATCTATGTCGTGGGCATTGGGTACATATTGTATATAATGCGGAGAGCCGGTATTGATCAAAAAGTCATCTCCGATCAATTCATGTTCGGCTACGTCATTCATTAATAAATGGACTTCTCCATCTGTAATAAACGCTTCGTGAGGCCCATCAATAGCCAAAAATTCAGTGTTATCCTGAATAATACCCAAACTCTTGGCAAACATAACAGCACATCGACTTCCGTTACCACAAAGACTTTGCGATCCATCTGGGTTATAGTAGATCATTTCGAAATCAAACTCTGGATGATCCTCGATCAGAATCACTCCGTCTGCACCTACACCAAACCTACGATCGCACAATTGCGAAACAAATGATAAATCAGATTTATCGATTTCTAGCTGCCGATTATCGATCATCACGAAATCGTTGCCTGTACCTTGATATTTATGAAATTGAATCACCTCTAAAACTTATATGGTGGGCAAAGGAACAATAAATGCGCCTCAATTAAAAAAGTGACATATTGGCGTAGAAAAAAGTTAAGACATAAAAAAACCTCCAAATGGAGGTTCAAATTCTTTAAGAGGAAATGACTATTTAGCCAATTTCTCTTTAATTCTTGCGGCCTTACCATGTCTACCTCTTAAGTAGAATAATTTAGCTCTTCTAACTTTACCTTTTCTAAGCACTTCGATTTTATCGATATTTGGTGAAAGAAGTGGAAACACTCTTTCTACACCCACACCGTTAGAAATTTTTCTTACAGTGAAAGTCTCACCGTTTGTGCCTGAATTTTTTCTCTGAATTACAGTTCCTTGAAACTGCTGAATTCTCTCTTTACCACCTTCTTTAATCTTCACGTGCACGTTGATAGTGTCACCAGAATTGAATTGTGGCATCGAAGTTCTTACTTCGTTATTTTCTTGCTCTATAAATTTGATAAGATCACTCATGATTTCTATCTCTAACAGCCTCGTCTAAAATCGGACTGCAAATATATGGAAAATGTTTTTGTAACAAGCAGGCTATCAATATTTTTTTACTCATCTAGCATTCCAGGTCGCCTAGCCCTAGTTCGCGCTACAGATTGTTCATACCTCCACTCTTCAATCTTGGCCTGATGACCTGATAAAAGCACTTCTGGCACCACCATACCTTTGTATTCAGCAGGGCGCGTATAAACAGGGGGAGCAACTAAATCATCTTGAAAAGAATCTGTTAGAGCAGAAGTTTCGTCAGACAATACACCAGGCAGCAATCTAATAATAGAATCTGCTACCACAGCCGCTGCCAGCTCACCCCCAGAAAGCACATAATTCCCAATACTTATTTCTCGGGTTATAAAATGCTCCCTTACTCTTTCGTCCACCCCTTTATAATGACCGCACAGTAAAATGAGATTTCCTTTCAAAGAAAGCTCATTCGCGATTCCTTGATTAAGCAGCTCACCATCAGGAGTCATATAAATAACTTCATCATAATCACGCTCAGCCTTTAGCTTAGAAATACAAAGGTCAATCGGTTCAATCATCATTACCATGCCTGCACCTCCACCATAAGCATAATCGTCAAGTTGGCGCTGCTTGCTGGTTGAGAATTCTCGCAAGTCATGTACTACCACTTCCACCAGACCTTTCTCTTGCGCTCTTTTTAATATAGAGTGCGAAAAGGGACTATCCAGTAATCTGGGCAATAATGTGATGATGTCGATTCTCATGATTAATCTTCTAGAAAAACATCTACTAAACCTTCAGGAATATACATGTACAATCTGTTGTTCTCCTTGTCTATTTCCTTAATCAGCTCATCTGTTAAAGGAATCAACACTTCTTTTTCAGTTTTATGTTTAATTGAAAGAAGAGTTTGCGGACCAGCCTCAAATACGTTCTCAACTTCCCCCACTAAACTATCGTCATTAGCATCGATTAAATCAAAACCAACGAGTTCATGAAAATAGAAATCGCCCTCTTCGCGCTCGGGCAAAGTAGATAGAGGCAAGTAAAGTGAACAACCTTTTAAAGCCTTAGCCAGATCTAAGGTATTCGTATCTTCAAAAGAAATAATTGCCCTGTCTCCGTTCAGTGAAATGGCTGAAATAAAAAAAGGAACCAGTTGTTGCCCTTGTTGGACAAAAACTGATTCCAAAGTTTTATACTCTTGAGGGTAATCCACGTCTAATAAGACCTGAACCTCGCCCTTTAAGCCGTGCGGTTTAGTGATATACCCTAACTGGTAACAATCTTCAACCGTCATGACCAACTATAATTAGTCTTCTTTTTTCTCTTCAGCAGCTGGTGCCTCTTCCGCAGCAGGAGCCTCTTCAGCTACTTCTGCTGACGCCTCTACTTCTTCAGTAGCCTCTTCTTCAGCAGCAGGTGCATTAGCTGCTTCTGCTTCTGCTTTTCTAGCAGCAATCGCCTCAGCTCTTGCAGTGTTTACTTTAGCTTCTGCATCCAACTTCGCTTTCTTAGCGTCATCTTTAGCTTTTGCTAATTGCTCTACTTTACCACTGATTTGAGATTCTTTGCCTTCTAACCAAGCCTGATATTTTTTATCAGCCTCTTCTTGAGTAACTGCTCCTTTAATCACACCAATTTGAAGGTGTTTTCTTAGAAGAACTCCACGGTAAGAAAGCATTGCCTTTACAGTATCTGTAGGCTGTGCTCCATTCATAACCCACTGAAACGCCTTCTCATTATCAATATTGATAGTAGCTGGGTTAGTGTTTGGGTTATAAATACCAATTTTTTCAATAAAGCGACCATCTCGTGGTGCTCTTGCATCTGCGATAACTACATCGTAAATCGCTTGTTTCTTGCGACCTCTTCGGGCCAATCTGATTTTTACTGCCATTTAACTTTTAAAGTTTAGCGAGGATCACGTCCTCTAATCTTTGAGATCACGTCTCAAAAATGGACTGCAAATGTACGGTTTTTTCTTTAATAGAAACATATAGGATTCATTAAAATTCAAACCGTTTTGATTCTTATACAGAACACTAATAATAAAGCACTTAGCTCGGCATTCAAATATAATGAAAACAGCCAATCCAAGAGACCAAAATCAAAGAACACTATCCCTCTATATACCAATTCTTTACTGTATAAAGAATTACTTCATTTACAAATACAACCCTAAGCCACCAAATACGATTAAGAACAAAACAACTTCTCGAAGCAGAAAAACTAATACATTTAGATAACCGCATAAGCGGTTTTTAATAACTAAGCTAAAGACATACCTTTGGTACTCATAAGAGGCAAACACCTGTTCATGGATAATTATTCTTATTTAAGCAATGCAGATCCTAAGGCTTTAGAAGCTCTTTATCAGCAATTCAAAAATGACCCCAGCAGTATTGATGAGGGTTGGAAAAAATTTTTCGAAGGTTTTGAGTTCGCTCAAACAGAGTATTCAATGCTACCAGATGGCCAAGCTTCGAGCACTACTCAAGCTACAACTGGTAATAATACTGTTTCTGACAAAGAGGTTCAGGTAAGAAACCTGATTCACGCCTATAGAACCAGAGCGCACCTAAGATCTAAAACCAACCCAGTTAGGGAAAGAAAAGACAGAAAGCCAATTCTTGACTTGGCCGACTTTAACCTAAATGAAGGAGATTTAGATACTCAGTTTATTTCTGGTGAAGAACTGGGGATTGGTAAAGCTCCATTGAGAAAAATCATTGATACACTTCAATATATATATGAAGGCACTGTCGGTTTCGAATACATGTATGTTCGTGACCCAGAAAAGCTGAAGTGGCTCAGAGAAAAAATTGAAAAAGATGCGCTTTCGTTTAAGCCATCTCACGCCCAGCGCGAAAGAATTCTTAGCAAGCTTAACGAAGCCGTAGTTTTCGAAAACTTCCTTCACACCAAATATTTGGGTCAGAAGAGGTTCTCTTTGGAAGGTGGTGAAACTACGATTGCCGCTTTGGATGCTATTATTAATAAGGGTGCTGAGCTTGGTGTTAAAGAAGTAATGATTGGAATGGCCCACCGTGGTCGTTTGAACGTTTTGGCCAACATCATGGGCAAAACCTATGAGCAAATCTTTAGCGAATTTGAAGGCAATTCTACACCTGACCTTACCATGGGCGATGGTGACGTTAAATATCACATGGGATTTTCGAGCCAAGTTACTGCGGTAAATGGCGAAAAAGTTGAGCTTAAATTGGCACCTAATCCTTCTCACCTCGAAGCAGTAAATCCAGTAGTTGAAGGCTTTGTAAGGGCCAAAGGTGATGAAGAATACAATAGAGATCGCTCTAAAATATTACCAATCCTTATTCATGGCGATGCAGCCGTTGCCGCACAGGGCATAGTATACGAGGTTACTCAAATGGGTAATCTTGAAGGCTACAATACAGGTGGAACCATCCATTTTGTAATCAACAACCAAGTTGGTTTTACTACCGACTTTGACGATGCTCGATCAAGTATCTATTGTACTGATGTAGCAAAAATTATTGATGCCCCTGTACTTCACGTTAATGGTGATGATCCAGAAGCGGTAGTTTTCTGTGTTCAGTTTGCTGCTGAGTACAGACAAAAATTTGGTGAAGATATTTTCGTGGACATGGTTTGCTACCGTAGACACGGCCATAATGAAAGTGATGAGCCTAAGTTTACTCAGCCGTCATTATATAATGTGATTTCAAAACACCCTAACCCACGCGAGGTTTATAATAAACAACTCATTGAAAAGGGTGAGATTGAAGCAGCTTTAGCCAAGAAATTAGACAAAGAATTTAGAGCACTTCTTCAAGATAGACTCAATTTGGTGAAGCAAAAGCCACTTCCGTACATCTACCAACCATTGGAAGAAGAGTGGAGGAACTTGAGAAGATCTAAACCAGAGGATTTTGAACAGTCTCCAGAAACTGGAATCTCAAATGATTCGCTGAAGAAAGTAGCAGACGCCCTAACTACTATTCCAAAAGGGTTTAAGCCTTTAAAACAGATAGAAAAGCAGCTGAAACAGCGTAAAGACATGTTCTTTAAAGAGAAGTCTTTAAACTGGGCAGCAGGTGAACTTTTGGCTTATGGGTCGCTTCTATTAGATGGAAAAAAAGTGCGTTTAACGGGCCAGGATGTACAAAGAGGAACTTTCTCTCATAGACATGCGGTATTGCATGACGCCAATACCAATGATGCATACAACAGTTTGAACAACCTTGGTGCGGATAACAAATTCGAAATTTATAACTCACTACTTTCAGAGTTTGGTGTAATGGGCTTTGAATTTGGCTACGCCATGGCAAACCCAAATGCACTTACCTTATGGGAAGGCCAATTCGGTGATTTTGCCAACGGTGCCCAAGTAATGGTAGATCAGTTCATTTCATGTTCTGAAACAAAATGGCAACGCATGAACGGAATGGTGCTTCTTTTACCACATGGTTATGAAGGCCAAGGCCCAGAGCATTCAAATGCAAGACCTGAGCGTTACTTACAGTTGAGCGCTGAATACAATATGGTAGTGGCCAATATCACCACTCCAGCCAACTTCTTCCACGCATTGAGAAGACAGTTGACATGGGAATTCAGAAAACCATTGGTGGTGATGTCGCCTAAATCTTTATTGCGCCATCCTAAGGTAGTTTCACCAGTAGAGGATTTTACTTCGGGTCGTTTCCAAGAGGTAATTGGCGATGATTATGCAACTGCTAAATCTGTAAAACGTGTTCTTCTTTGTTCAGGAAAAATCTACTACGATTTGCTTGAGCGCCAAGAAACAGACAAGCGTAAGGATGTTGCTATAGTGAGAGTTGAGCAAATTCAGCCATTCCCAACTAACCAAGTGAACGAAATCCTAAGCCAATATAAAGGTGCGGAAGTTTTCTGGGTACAAGAAGAGCCTGAAAACATGGGTTACTGGTCGTTTATATTAAGAGCCTATAAAGACACCGCCCTTACATTAATATCTCGTAAAGCGAGTGCTTCACCTGCAACAGGTTACGCCAAAGTACACGCTGCCGAACAAGAAAAATTAGTCGATCAAGCTTTCGCAAAAAATTAAGAAATCATGAGTCTTGAAATCAAAGTACCTACCGTTGGAGAGTCAATAACCGAGGTTACAATTGCCCAATGGTTCAAAAAAGAAGGAGAGTCTGTAGAAATGGACGAAGTTATTTGTGAGCTAGAGTCAGACAAAGCCACATTTGAACTAAATGCCGAAGCTGCAGGTAAATTGCACATTATTGCCCAAGAAGGCGAAACGCTAGAAATTGGCGCGACCATCTGTGAAATTGACACAGATGCAGCTGGAAGTAGTGCCCCTGCTCCAGAAAAAGAAGCTCCAAAAGCTGAAGCCAAAGAAAGCGCTGGCCCAAAATCTACTGGTGAAACTAAAGAAATGATTGTGCCTACTGTAGGCGAATCTATTACTGAAGTGACCATTTCTAGCTGGTTGAAAAACACTGGCGATTATGTAGAGCTTGACGAGATTATTGCTGAAGTAGATTCGGATAAAGCAACCTTTGAATTGCCTGCCGAGGCATCTGGTATACTTACCATTATTGCAGAAGAAGGCGACACTATCGAAATCGGTGCAACGATTTGTAAAATTGAGGTAACCGAAGGTGGTGCTCCTGCTAAATCTGAAGCAAAAACGGCATCTGGTGCTGCTCCTGCTTCTCAATCTGCTTCACAAGATCAAACTTATGCTACAGGGCATGCATCTCCGGCAGCGGCTAAAATTTTAGCTGAAAAAGGTATTGATCCTAAATCGGTAAAAGGCACAGGCGTTGATGGTAGAATTACCAAAGAAGATGCAGAAAGTGCTCAAAAATCGGCACCAGCACCGAAGGCAGCAGAAAGCAAAAAAGAAGATTCAGCTCCAGCCATTAGTGTTCCAGGTGGACGTAATGAAAGCAGAGAGCGCATGTCGGCCCTAAGAAAAACAGTAGCGAAGCGTTTGGTTTCAGTGAAAAACGAAACCGCAATGCTTACTACCTTCAACGAAGTGAACATGAAACCTATCATGGACATTCGTAAGAAGTACAAGGAATCATTTAAAGAGAAGCACGAGATTGGCTTAGGCTTCATGTCGTTCTTTACCAAAGCGGTAACCATGGCTGCCAAAGATTGGCCAGCTGTAAATGCTCAAATTGATGGTAACGAAATCGTTTACCATGATTTCGTAGACGTTTCAATTGCCGTTTCAGCTCCAAAAGGTTTGATGGTTCCTGTAATCAGAAATGCAGAAAGCATGAGCTTCGACCAAATTGAAAAAGAAGTGATGAGGTTGGCCTTGAAAGCGAGAGATGGTAAACTTACAATTGAGGAAATGACTGGAGGAACCTTTACTATTACTAATGGAGGTATTTTTGGTTCTATGCTTTCAACACCAATTATCAATGCTCCGCAGTCGGCTATTTTGGGAATGCACAACATTGTGGAACGCCCAATGGCAGTAAATGGTCAGGTTGAAATTCTTCCTATTATGTACTTAGCCCTTTCTTACGATCACCGCATTGTAGACGGAAGAGAGTCGGTAAGCTTCTTGGTAAGAGTGAAAGAATTACTGGAAGATCCAACAAGATTGTTACTTGGCGTCTAATCTCAATACTAAGTACTCACTACTAAATACTAGAAAATGAAATATGATGTAACAGTGATTGGTTCGGGACCTGGTGGTTATGTAGCGGCAATTCGTTGTGCACAACTGGGAATGAAAACGGCCATCATCGAAAAATACGATACATTAGGTGGTACTTGCTTAAACGTAGGTTGTATTCCTTCAAAAGCATTACTCGATTCTTCAGAACATTACCATAACGCAGCGCACACCTTTAAAACGCACGGCATTGATTTAGATAACCTTCAGGTAAATCTAAAGCAAATGATCGATCGCAAAGCTGGTGTGGTAACCGATAACGTGAATGGTATTGCCTTCTTAATGAAGAAGAACAAAATTGATGTTCACACTGGTGTTGGATCGTTCATCGATAAAAACAACATCAAAGTAACCGACAAAGACGGCAAAGAAGCCAAGCTTGAAACGGATAAAGTAATTATTGCTACGGGTTCAAAACCTTCTTCACTTCCTTTCATTAAAATCGATAAAAAGCGTGTTATCACTTCTACCGAAGCCTTAGAGCTTAAAGAGGTACCAAAACACATGATCGTGATTGGTGGTGGTGTTATCGGTATGGAATTAGGTTCGGTGTATGCCCGTTTGGGTGCCGAAGTATCTGTGGTAGAATACATGGATTCCCTTATTCCTACCATGGACAGCACTATGGGGCGTGAGTTGAAGAAGTCGTTGAAAAAACTCGGCTTCAATTTCTACCTAGGTCATAAAGTAACCGAAGTAAAAGGCACAGCGAAAAATGTAACTGTTAAAGCTGAAAACAGCAAAGGTGAAACTGTTGAATTGAACGCAGATTACTGCTTAGTTTCTATAGGTAGAAAACCTTATACTGATGGTTTGGGCTTAGAGAACATTGGCATTACACCAGATGATCGCGGCCGAATTGAGGTTGACGAGCATTTAAAAACCAAAGTGGATAATGTATATGCCATTGGTGATGTAATCAAAGGCGCCATGTTAGCCCATAAGGCTGAAGAAGAAGGCGTTTTTGTTGCAGAAACCATTATGGGGCAAAAGCCACACATCAATTACAACTTAATCCCTGGTGTAGTATATACTTGGCCAGAAGTGGCTGCCGTAGGCTATACCGAAGAGCAATTGAAAGAAAAAGGAGTTGAATACAAAACTGGCTCTTTCCCTTTCAAAGCTTCAGGCAGAGCGAGAGCTTCAATGGACACTGACGGTTTAGTAAAAGTATTGGCTGATAAAAAGACCGATGAAATCCTGGGTGTACATATGATTGGCCCAAGAACAGCTGATATGATTGCTGAGGCGGTGGTAGCAATGGAGTTCAGGGCAAGTGCCGAAGACATCGCGAGAATGTCGCATGCACACCCAACTTATACCGAAGCATTCAAAGAGGCTTGTTTAGCAGCAACTGACAATAGAGCGTTGCATATTTAAGAGCAATAAGACATACTGAAAAAACAAAAGAAGGCCGTCAAATGACGGCCTTCTTTCTGTTCAACATTAAACTCAACTCAACCAAATATTCTTTTATTATTGTGCTTTTTCTTTCGTAGTAACTCTTCTATTCAACCGTATCAAACCAACTTCTAATGAACTCTCTACTTGAGGAGACTGTAAGCATACGAGTGTTTTCATATCATATGTTTTAAACTGCGCAGCTACAAATACTGTGTCTTTCTCTTCATTCTCATATCCAAATGAGAAGCGAATATCTCCATCGCAAACGAAGTCGAACATTGGTCTTTCTTCATTATCGATTGTCAGTTTTATTTCTTTCTCAACTTCTGAAAATTGAAAAAGCGTTTTCTCATCTCCTGAAGCTTCCCATTGGCCTATTAAAGCCTCTTTTAAAACTTCATTTTTCGAATCAAAAAAGCCATTTCCTGAAACTCTTGATCCGTGGCAGCTAGTTATTAATATTGAAAGCAATAGGCATACTGCCATAGTTGGTTTTGAGTACTGATACATCACATAATAGTTGGTCGACTATTTATGATCAAAACGCTCGCCATTTTGAAAAACAGCTTATAACAAAAGGAAGGGCTTATATAGAAAGTAACCCCATCCCAAATTGGGATTAAATTCCCAAATCAGGTTTATAAATATAAAAAAATGTATTTCACATAATCAATTCTGTACAGTAGATAATCTAGAAACTATTAAGCCCAGGGAATGTTTCTCTGATCACTTACTAAGTTATAATCAATGAAGAGTACGTCTACTGTCCAAGTTTCATTTTCATTATGGGTAGCCAACTGAGCGTCTATATACCACCTACCATTCTTGATTTTCATCAATACTCTAATATCAACAGTTTGGGCATCGTGCTCTTCAATATCACCCCCTTCAGCTGAAAAACCTGCCACTATTGCCATTGTTGTACTTGCTGACATTCCTGTATCCCTATCATCTTCTCCGTCAAATCCAGAATATCGCTTTAAAACAAATGGTTTAGTACTAGGCTTTAAAACACCACTGTACCTAACATCGCCTTGCACATTAACAGCACCTTGTACTTTTAACTTATCTGAGCTATTGGGAGTAGTACCAATACCTACATTACCATAATCATAATCAATGGAAAGTCTGTCCTCAAGCACTTCATCTCCTGATCTTGTTCGTAAGACAAGTGCACCTCCAAAGGCATTATCACTCGAGTTTCTTCCCTGAATACTTGCCATAATTGCCTGTGCGTTGTTGTTGAAAAAATCCAGTTCAGCAAAGCTCTCTTTAAGATAGTGGTTATTACCCTGCAAAGTCAGTTTGGCTGAAACATCTATTGTCTGCCCGTTATTTGTAGCATCAATTAGGGCTGAAGCATTATTTGCCTGAAGTTTCAATTGAGTATCTGAATCATTGAGAATCAATTTGGGCTTGGAGGGATCGAAATTATCCATGTATAGACCCAACTGTTCTACATTGTTTTCATTCTTAGAAGCCAAAGCACTTTTCACATTGTTGCCTTCATCTGTGAACTTTACAGAAGTTGTGTCGTCTGAACTGTGCCTACGCAGTGCTACTTCACCTCCCTCAACTGTCAGTGGCGATTGCGGTTCGTTAGCAGTTTCTCCAATCACCACTTTCCCAGAATCCAAAACACTTAAGGCAGTAATAGAATTACTGACATCCCCAGTTACTGGATAAGATTTGAGCCTCAATCCTCCTAGTGCATTTCCATTTGGAGCATAATACTGGATAGCCGAGTTTCCAGCTGAACTCGTCCAGTGTAATGAAGGAAAATTACTGCTATTATTAGGTTCTAGATTAATGTCTCCACCCAATATATTTATATAACCAGCGTATGCAGCTGAGCCAATAGTAACCCCTCCATCATTGGCCAAATTCAAGCGTGGATAGGCGTTGTCGTTAACATAAAACTTTAATGCGTTCGATGCATAACCAAACCCTGAGTTTTCATTGCCAACAAACACCTTTGAGTTCTTCTCCTTAATTACCCCTTTCTCCAATATCAACGTGAACTGACCGTCCCAATAGCCAGGTATGTTCTGATACTGGATGTACATATTGGATTGACCCGATGGTGAAACAGGGACAAGGTTTTGAATTTCAAACACTATGCTATCCCGTGGCCCCAACACAATTGTTTCAGTAGGCCTCAGCCTCCAAAATGGTTGCTCGCCTTCTTTAAATTGCTCAACTGTCCATTCAGTAGTCACATCAGATAAGCTAGTATTCAGAGTGACCATTCCTTCGGTTATCTGAGATAGTTCCTGATAAGTATTTACATCCCAATTAGAGTCTATTGGCTCATTGGAGTTAGCATCCCACCCCTCAAAGCTGAGCACCAAGCAACTGCCCTCATCGGCATTCAGGGTGATGTTATTGGCTTCTGCCCCATTGTATGAAGTATCTGAAGAAAGCCCATTGGTTATTCTGAACGAGACTGTATTATTTTGATCTATAAGTATTTGGTTGGTGCCAGAAAAGCCAGCAATCAGCGGTATTTCCTTTTTACCCTGGTGGTTCAGTATGTTGATCGTTATTTCTCTTTGGCCTGTTACTGGTGTGGTTCCACCCTGAAAAATTAAACCCTGATAAGCCATTTGAACACGAGTACTTCTTGTTCCTCCTGCAGGATCTACAGTGAGGTTAAGAAGGGTGATACTAATACTATCAAGTGGATAAAATGTCAATTCTTGTTTGGCATTAAAATAAAGCGGAACACTGCCATCTGCGAATGCATCACCAACCATGAAGTACCACTGATCAGCTTCAATTATACTCAGCTCATCTATTGCTGATGAAGAGATTATCCCAGGTCGGAACAACAATTGCATCTGATAGTCACTAGCAGAAACCGAGTTTTGTTCAGCAAATACAATGGCTTGCTTGGCCATATTGGCTATTTGTAGTTGCACCTGACTGTCATCAGCTACATCGGTTATGTACAAAGTATTTACTTCACCATCATCTACAAGCTGAAAACCAAGAGGAAAAATATTGTTGAAAGAAGAGGTAGTAACCACGCCACTAGCCATATCTTGCTCAATGCCTATTGGACTAATGGCCCTATGGTAAATATATACTTGGGATAAGTCTCCTGCATAAAGTCTCGAACCATTAATAGTTGAGCCAATAGTCCCTTTGTTACAGCTTCCGCTATAGCCCAAGGGTTGAGCAAGATGGGCTGTTTTATTGGCATTCAGAATTCCATCAATGTAAATCTGCTTGGCTCCTGTGCCAGCCTCGTAAAGCACGCTTATAAAGTGCCATTGTCCATCGTTAATGTTTTGAGTACTGTAAAGTATGTCGTTAACATTGGTACGGTCGCAGGTTTGCCAATGCACTATACCCGATTGACTGTTATAGGTATCTATGTACAACCCGTAAAATGATGCTCCATTGTAATCAATCAGTTGCATTGCCCCGTTACCTGTAGTCCTCACCCACATTTGAACCGTAATTGAAGTAATGCAGCCCAAGCCTGTATAAGTAGGGTTAAGAAGGGAGATATCTACTGGATATTCACCTAAAAAGTGCACCACACTGCCAAATGTAGGGTCTGTGATAAGCGAAATATTGCTCAATGTGCCTTCGATCCTTCCATCGAAATTATTTCCCGAAACATCTTCAACAGTATTGTTAGTAATGTTGTCTAACGGCAGTAACAACTGTAGTTCATTGGCCAAATCATCGTCAACTATATCATCAATTTCGGCACTGGTCAGCGGGTCTCTATAAACCCTTACATTCGCAATCAGTCCATTAAAAAAAGTAGCATTAGCAAGGCATCCGCCTACACTTATTGCTCCATCTGCTGGTAAATTAAAACCAATGTTATTTGAAGATGTAAATGCAGTATCTTTACTATTGTGCCTTAACGTAAGGCTATTGCCATTAACTACCATGGCTATAAAATGCCATGTGTTTGCTGTAATTATTTCATTTGTTTCTAAACGCACATTGGCCTCAAAAGCATCAACCCATGCGTACAGGTTTCTTTCACTGTCAACTCCTAATTCAACCGCTATTTGGCCTCCGTTACTGGCCGAGGAGGCTATGGAAAAGATGGGATTATCGCCTTCAGCCAAATCATTTAGACAAACCCAAGCGGTGATTGTATAGGTTCTTTCTCCAGGGTCGAAAGCTCCATTGAAATTATTGGAACTCCATACTGGAAATATGAGGTAATCTTCATTTCCCGGAAAATTACAGACATGACCAAAGGTATCGTCTGTAATGATACTGACATTACCTACTACACTGGCATCGTTACTATTACCGGTTTTATCGACCACATAATCGCTGCCTTGTTCTTCAATAACTATACTATCTAATGGTAGGTATATGCAAAGACTGTCTAATGTACTCATAGCTGTTAATTATTAGGTTGATCGAACCCCAATGCTGTAAATCCGGGCTCTAGATTTTCGTTATCATTTTCTTCGTTATGTTCAATGGGCTGTTTTGGTTTCAGCTTCAGCCAGCCTTCTACCAGCTTTTGGCTTCCTTCAAATACAGCACCTTCCCTCGGAGGATTGAGGTCTCTCACTACATTCCAGTCAAACCTAGTTCGCTCTACCCACGACCAAGCATACCCAGCTTGTGCACTAAAGGGAATTGTCATCTTTAGGTCTGTGGTTAGTACAGGCGCACTTAAAAAACTTACTTCCATCTGGCTCATGGCTTGGGCATAATGAACGGATGGAATTTCCAATTCCTTTACGGGAACAATTCCGCAAGTAGCATGGAGCTTGCCCCGCGGATCGAGCAGCAGGGTCAAGTAGCAGTTGCCAGTAGTTGGCCCCAACTCAAATTCAAAATCGGACTCACCATGGCCTGCAATTAAGTTGTTGGCATTAAGTTCGCCTTCTGGTGAATAGAATACATCATCTTTAAACGAGTCTCCTTCTTCTATCCAATAGCCAATTGTTCCGTCATTCAACTGGTTGTATTCTCCTATTCTTACCGGGAACCTAACCGCTTCAAAGCGATCGGTGCTACGATAGTTTCTACTTAAATCTTGATGAAAAACAGGCCAACCCTGATTCACTACTGGGCCGCCACAGAGTTCAAGATTAAGGTGTGCTCTAACTACGGCAATGGGTTGCCCCATGAGCACGGAAAGTGAATCGACAGAAGCATAGTTCTCTGGGTCTATATTGTCCTGAGCACTATTTATTGTAATGAGGTAATCGCTAAAAAAATCGGGCCCTTGTAAAAGCAAGTAATTTACTACTCTTAGCAAATGCTCATTTTCTATTTTTTCGACCTGATATATGGCGCTGTCACTTCCTGGAGCTGGTTGCCATCTGGCCTTGGCATCTATGTAACCCAAAGCTTCTCCAGCCTGATTATAAAAGAACAAGCTTGCATCTAAATGATTGGGCAACATCCAACCGCAAACAGGCGAAGTGACGGGCTGCAGTGTCATTTCCTCTTCGTCTGTTTGGGCATCCAACCATCTGAAATTGAGCCTAACAGGCTGCATAATCCTTGGAGCAAGGCATACTTGATTGGCTAGCAAACTGCTTTCGTTCATCAGTTCTGTTTTGCCCACTGAATCCGTTGAAAAATCTTTGAATTGCCCAAAACTATCCACTAGCCTCAAGCGCATCAGGCTCATTCTTCCAGAACGAATTGGGTTGAAATCGTTTAACGGCAGAGGTGCCAAAGCCCGTTGATTTCCGACCAGATCACTTACTTTCTGGGTAAACATCTGATTGCTCTGAAAACCTATGGGTTCGGCTATATCCAATTGAGGTGTTTGCTCCAATTGAATCATGACTTGGTTGAATCCGCCCAAAGACTGCGTAAGCGAAGGCCAATCGAAATTAATGGAATAAGCCCTCAGAATTGAATAAATTGGGTCAGCCGCTTTGTCAGATTCGCTTGCTCCGTTTGGTATTTTGTTTTCCGTATACCAATTGAGCACTGATTGAATATTGTCCCAGTCGAGCAGATAATCATCACTTGGAGATATTTCCTGATCACCATAGTATTCTGGCATAATGGAATCATTCAGTGCCTGAACTAAAGTGTTGTTCATGCCCTTACTTGCGTAAGGGGTCATTACCGTAGAGCCAACATATAGATTGGCAGCAGGAATTACACTGCCAGCGCTTGCTTTAAGACTAAAGTCTGGAGCATTTTCAAGCAGATCATAATTAGAAGAAATAAAATCAGAAGAGTAGTTTCTGTCTGCGCTGGCCACATTGCTTCGATTGCTTAGCGGCATAAAGGCTGCTTCCCATTCCATTAAAATGGGGTTCCAAGGCTGGCGTTCCCAAACATTAATGCCTATGGACTCTGGATCATAATTATCAAAGAAGTCATCTATTTTATTCAGTAAACTTGAAGAGACTTCTTTGCTTGCGCCTGTTCCTGTGGTTAAATTTTGGTTATTGAATTGCGAGTCGTTATAGCAAATCAGTGCACCATCTGCACCATGCCTGTTAGTAGCTTGGGCATCGTCTCCAGAAATGCAAACAACAGGCTCGTTGGGTACCCAAAAACGGGGTGCTGCCTTGGCCGTCACGCTCAAAACCATTCCATTTTCTACGGCTGTTTGTGACTCATTAAACTGATTTACGGTATCGAGCAATTCATTGAGTGCATAAGCTGTTTGCCCCGCAAAGCCATGAATTTGATTATCAGCCACACCTGCACTTATCAATGCTTTATTATCTTCTAACTGAAACCGCAAGGCTCCAGCACCTGTTCGTTCCTGATGAGCTACCAACGATTTCATTTCCTTTTCAGAAATAAATAGGCGTATGAGATCTATTGGGGGAAAAGATTCATCGATACCACCTGGAGGGTAAGATGCTGCCATGTATTTATGCCAATCCGCAAACAATTGTTTTTGCATTGCTTTCCATTCATGGGTTGCTCGATCGTACTCGTTTTGCAGGGCATTTGCTTTTTGCAACAACCGCGATATTTCTTCGGGGATTGTTGTTTTTTGGGCATTCTGGCTTGCTTCGGCATTGGCAGTTTCATTGTTCAAGAGCTTTACATCCAAGTCCCAAATGGTACCTGCATCAATGGCAGAAAAGCCTTTGGTATGCCTACTTTCATTAAAATTAGCTAGAACATCCAGTTGCATAGTGCTTAACTGGGCCGACATTTGAACGGCTTCCAATTGTTCTTCAATCATTGTACGGTTGGCTGGGTCTACTTGATTGGCCAGAAAAGCCGACAAGGCTTCTGTTCCGGTATTGGCAATAGTTATGGGGTCGAATGAAACTTTTGAATTTGGGGTTGAATTGGCTGCTTCTGAGAAAACCAATTCCGCCACATAAATACTTTCTGCAGGCACGTATGAAGGGTCAGTGGTATTTTCACCTACCTGCCAATTGAAGGCTTCCAGCACTGCCAGAAAAACATCTGCTACCGAAGAGTTTCCATTTCTACCAGTATATTCCTGAATGAACTTGGCATAAGGATCTTTAGTAGCATCACTATAGTACCCTACTACTTTATAGTTCAGTGTGTCATCAGGAGTAAAAGTGACATCATCATCTAAAAAACCAAACACACTTGAACAGTTGGGGTAAAAAGCGGCAAAAGCAGCATCACCCCAGCCCACAGCTGTCAACGTTTCTAGATAGGTCTCTCCTGTTAAAGAAGTAAGCTCGGCCCTCAAAGGATAATTTCTTCCCATATACCTGAAGGGCTGCTCGTTGGTCGCTCCCTGAAATGGCATTGTTATGGCTCCCGAGGCTTTCCCTTTTCCTGGTGGAAATAAATAATCACTCTCTATTAACCATTCCCTTTCAGGGAGCCCTCCACCTGACCGAACAATCAACCATCTGTTGGGAGCATTGGGAAAAGTAGTTCCATTCTCAGTAATCAATGATCGGGTAAGTGCATCGGGTAAGGCCCAGTGCAGATGTAGTCCTTTTTTTAAATAGTGTTGCGAATCATCAAAAGGCTGTCTGTACAAAGTTTCGCTAATGTAGGGCGAGTCGCCATTATGATCCCTTGTTCCATCAGACCAAGGCGTTTTGCTAAAATCCATCATTGGCCCCGGTACGGGCATATGTTCCGAAAGAAGAAGGGCATCTAAAGCAACTGGAACGAGTAAGGCCATTTATTGAAAGTTTTGGTTAGTGAAACGTACACGCTGAACACCTTCTATCAATTCGAAAGCAAATTGGGCGGAGGTGATAGTATTGAATTCATTGGGCAATGCATTGTTGATATTATTAGCTGTTTCTCCACAGCTTATCACCCTATCTTCTCCTTCATTATAAAAGACCACGGGTGTAGTACCCTGTTCATTTCCATCTGTATTTCGCAAGGTTACTTCATATTCGTTGCCTTCAGTTTTCTGTACTCCAAAATGCAGCGTGGTGGGCTTTTGAGAGATGTCCACCGTTTTTACAATGCCTTCAAAAAGACAAAACAGAAAATTATCCGACAGCATTTCTTTTCTGATGATCCGTATAGGATTAGTACTGATCGGGTTTTCGTCTTCTGCGTAAACATCGAAGGCTTGGATCATAACATCAGGCCATGATTTTAAAGTGGCTGATCGGATCATCATGGCAGAATATTCGCCTTCTGAATTGATCCCGATTTCTTGAAGAATAGCCCTATCTTCCTCTAAACGAGCGGCAGAGGAACGGCCGATGCTGAATGCTCCATCCAGTAGGCATTTTAACCAAGTATGGTCTATCCTGCTAAATGCAATACTTTCTAAAGGAAACTGAGCTTCGTCTGGAATTATGTAGTTGAAAGGGATTCCTTCTAATACTCTTAACTGATTCAGGAATGGGTACAGCAATGCAGCTTGGGTGTCGGCATCCCTTACCATGGAAATTTCTTTTGGCGTTAATAGTTGAGGATAAATCCTAAAATTAGCCATGCTTCCAAAAAAATAACCTCGCTCACCTTCATAGTCGTGACAACCCAACTTCAGTAGGTTATAGGCAGGTAAGTTGTTAGATAGAACAACATTACTTTCAATCTTAATTTCACCGTCTACCCATACGATTACTTTTAAAGTATTGGGCTCAAAACTGTTTTGCAAAACGATATGATACCACTTTCCCTCTATCAAGCCGCCATCCATGTTGCGTTCCCCGTCAACTGTCATCAGTTTCAACTGGCTACCATCAAGCACCAGGCTATTGTAGAGCTTATTATCACTACTCGCAGAATACTCTATGATGTACCTCAAGTTTGCAGTAGAGCCATCAAGGTTGGGTTGTTCAAAGTGTTGAATGCGGATCCACAGCGAAATGGTTGAGGTATTGTCATTAATTCCAGTACATAAAGCATCGGCATTTACATAGGTTGTATCTCCATCAAAATTGAGGCAATCGCCAAACTGATTACTGGTATTGAAATGTGTTACCCCTTCTTTCAGAATTTGCAAGCTTCCTCCTGCTAAATTTTCTTCTTCTAACTTATTCAACCTAAAAAAAGCATACTGATTTTGACTGAGATTATTCCATTTTTTGCTCTTGCCATATATCGGCAAATGGGCTTTTTCAATAGCTTGTGTTGCGGATTTGGTTAAAAGTGTTTGCTTACGTTTCCACTGATACAACTGAGTACTGTACTGTTTACTTTTCAGTGCCAGTAGTCGGCCCAGCTCCCAAGCTGCGGCATAGGCTGCTACAAACATTCCCAAACTAGAATCGTACGCAAGCAAACTGTCTGCACTCAACACCGGAAGCTCAAATGAAAGTGTAGTTTGGGGTACGGCAAGTGGTCCTCTATAAAAAGAAGCTGTGCTCTGCCCATTCCTCAATTGATGGGATAAAACCAAAAAGCCTGCCTCATTGGTATAATCACTTGCCGGATTATCTTCCAATCTTTTAATGAGGTCGGCTGAGGATAACTGACTTAAGGCTGTTGAGAACAGTGTACCACTATTTTCACCTTCCGCTTCAAAACTCCATGAATACAATACTGGAAGTTGTGTGGGTTCGGCCAGAGCAATTGACCTAAGCTCGCCATTTGAAGTATAGGCTCCTTCAAATGAAACCAGAAAAGCGCGTGTATGGGAACCTACTCTTGGCAAACGATTGCCCACAATAACCGCAGAATCTTCTGGCAATTTTTTCCCCTGATCATCAAAAGAGCGTCTCACATGCGCCAGCAAACTTAGATCTTGGCAACGGGGGTAAATTTTCGACATCAACTCTACTGGAATATTAATGACATTCACCTTTTGTTCTGGGTTATCTCCCGATTCTGAAGGGAATACCTGACTGTCCAATGCGGTAATGGGAATATTCTCCGTGACAACACCATAACTGTCCATTTCCATTTGGTCAATCAGCAATAAGCCCAGCCAAGGCATTTGTCCAAAGGATGGTTCAAAAGCTTGATTGTCGAAAATTGGAGAGCGTTCCCAAGGCAGTGTAGTTCGTTTTAAAATCACATGGGGCAGCACTTCTGAAAAATCACCAATGGTATTCGGAGCTGGAAAAACACCAAATACTTCACTTGGAGATAAGCCAAACCGTGGCCCAAGTACACTGAAGTTCATCGATCCAGATTGACTCTCGCTTACTCCTTCACCATTAATGGTCAATTGGGTTTGCAATTGATAATCTCCATCCAATAAATCAGGTACTTCATTTTGGATGAATGTGATGCTGCCTTTGGTTGGGTCTTCTATGAACTGTCTGTTATCCATATCTTTCTCAGTTGGTTGAATACCCGTTTATCAATGTGGGTGAACCCAACAATTGGTTTGTAAAATCATCTGATAGATTGATCAAAGGGGAGCATCCTGCTGCTACCAAAACGGCACTTCGGCTCTCTATCACTTCATTGGAAAGTAGCGTTTCATCAATAAGGGTTTCTACACTCTCAGAATCGGTCTGATCAACTTCTAAGTTTGACTGTAAGTCGAATGCAGCAGCACCAAATCTGGTTTCGAAGTTTAACTTACTCTTGGGTATCTCTTGAGTATGCCCCGGAACAGGAGGGTTCAATGGAATGAACTTTAAGCCTGTGGCGCAATTTTCCAAAAAGAGATCACCATTCAATGATGGACTTGATTCCGTTCCCCATAGTGCTACAGGAAGCTTCTTACTAGTATTTCGGGTCTTAAATTGTGCTTCGGCCAAAGGGCTTCCGTCTTGCAAAACCGTAATGGACAGGGTTACATTTAATGAATCAAGGCCCATAGAGGCTACACCAAAAGCGGTGTTATTATCATGTGTAACTGTTTCATCCGCGCCCGTTTGGTTAACCGAAATGGCGGTAAGAGGTACTACTGATGAAACATCTAATGCAAAGTTTCCCGGATTTATAATGAATCGCCCATCCGTTGTTTGGCTTACCAAACCTGAAGTGGGCGTTACGGCTACCCATTGTTCTTCTGGTAAGAATGAGCTTTTGAACTCTTCCCAGGTAATGGGTGGTGGAGTAACAGGCAAGGCTTGACCAAAGTTAATATCGAATGAAATAATAGAAAGGTCAATGTGCATTGTCCCACTGAACTCGGGACCAAAAAGGTGCAAATCTGCACCTACTTCATAACTCAGTGTTTTCTTGAGGCCAAACTCACTAAACGTATAAGATGCACCAACAGAAACAGATGCTTTGGCATCATAATAAAAGGGTTTCCATCCCATCAACAGGTTGGCGTTGGTGTTGAACCAAATGGCAATGTCGCTGCTTTTCCAACTTACTTGTAACTGACCCCCAGCCATCATTGAACTGGCAAGTAGCGCAAAGTAGAGTTCTCCCTTAATGGTCAATGAGCTATCGTATTGCCAATTCAGGCCAATTCTCGGCACAGCAGGATAATGGCTTGGTACAATAAACTCCGGGTGGTAACCTCCGGCAGTCAGTACAAAATCGCCTTCATGTTCGCCTCCTAGCCAAGCATACATGGCCGCCCCGCCCGTAAGCTTCGCTTTTCTGGACAGGATGAAAGAATTGTCCGTAAGTTGAGCAGCTACAGCTATTCTATCGTCTTCAGAGCCATAACTAACATCCAAAGCAATCTGTATTTCGGCCAGCGCCTCATCTCCTGCAAGTGGCGGAGCCATTAAGGTAGCAGAGCCAAACAGGTCAATTTCCACGGTTTTGCCCAAACTAATCATAAGCAGAGCAAAGCAATCCAACAGTTTAAAGGAAGTGAACTTTATACCAGCCGCTGCCCAGTATTCTCCAACATTGAGAGGGGTATAGTTATTCAGCTTAACCAGTTCATCTAGAGGATCAGTAGCAGTTGTACTGTTTCCAAGAACTTCGCTAACCAAAGGGAAATTCAGAATATCATTTAATGGAGGAACTATTAGACTTCTATTATAGCCAAAGCCTCCTGTAATTCCGGTTATAATCAAGTAGGGCTGAATGGTGATGGGAATGCCCAAAATCATATAAATGAAAAGCGAAGGGTCTCCATTATAGTTGGCATAAGAGCCCATAGCACTAAAACCAAGCTCTTCAAATTGGATAGTGACTACTCCACTGTATTCATCAAAAGAAACACCGTTCAGCTCCTTTAGTTGATGTAAAAATGCGCCTCCCAATTCTAATGGTCCTTCCGAGAATTCTATTCCCATTCCGTCTAAACCAAAAGTGGGGATAAGGTCGGTATATGGAGGGCTAGCCGTTAACGGTGCGCTAACGGAAAGACCACTAACCGACATGGTGAGCCCAGCGGTTTGCAATGAGGCATCTATTAAGAACTTTAGTCTGTTGACATCGGATTGATAAAGAACTCCAATTCTCCCTAAATAAACTGGCCCAAAGTTTTTTTGAAGGTTCCAGTACATGGGCTCAATCACGAGACTATCGTCAAGGTCTCGGGTGCTAACTGCCTGTTCTTGTTGACCCGTTGTCAACTCTATCTCCCCTGTATCTTTATTAATCGCAATCGGTAGGCTGTACTGTTCTTGCCAATCACCAAAGCGCATAGTGGTACTAATGACGAAACCTTCGGGTATACTATTGGGGTCTGAACCTCTATTTTGAGGAAAGGTGATGGTATTGGGTGGAATAATTTCGTTTAACAAGGCTACTTCGGCACTTGATATTTCTTCTGAAGCCACTAAAAATTGGTAGGCCAGTGCTACTGTTTGGTCAGGCGAAAAATACCTCCCTACTAAAGGCAAATTGGATAGGTTGATGTTGTTGCCAATATCCAACCCAAAAACAAATTTGATATCTGAAGGATCACCTGTCTGTTGTGGTGCTTCTATGATCATACCGAAAACGGCATCTTTGAGCATAAAAGTGAGACCTTCAGGTATGGGGTTTTGGTTAGTATTTACCCCAAAAAGGGCTCCAATCAATATGCTAAGGTCTGTTTCCCAAGTTTTGTCATCGCTAAGTACAGCTACAAAAGCGCTCGTTGTTGGGTCGGTAGAAAAGGCCAAATCGAAAATAACTCCAGCTACGTCTAAGTGACCAGCAAATGACTTTCGATAAGTATCATCGCTTTGCTTTTCAATTTTGATATCGACAACCATGACGATATCCGTTTCCCATGCTGTTAAGTCCAATTCGGCATGGAAAGTAAAATCAAGCGTTTGAGTGTTCAATGTCAGCCCCAGATTGGTGATGGACATATCTGTCAGAAATTCAGGGATGATATCGTCTTCTATACCAAAAAGGGTTTGGGTTTGCTGAATTAGGTCGAGTACACTTAAACTAGAACCGTCTTCAGTTACTCCAGTAAATATCCAAGCACCGTCATCTCCAGGGTACTCTGCTTTCAACTGAATTATTGCACCAATAAGAGTAATCTCTCCAGCAATGAATCCGCTTAGGCCATTATCTTCTGGATCATAAGTTACTTGCAAACTGAGGCTATCCAAGTAAATAGGAAGGGGTGACAAATCCCAATCTTCAATAATTTCTAATTGGAGTTCGTAAAAGCTAGACTCAAGGTCGCATTCGTAGCTAAACTCATCTATTAACAAAGAGGGTACTCCATTGGAAGAGCCCAAAAACAATTCGACTACTTTGCGAAGATCAACGCCAGAAATGTATTCTGCCAAAGGATCAGTATCGTCAGGATCAAGAGGAATAGTGTTGGCCAATGCTCCAGTAAAATAAGTAACCGGGTTTCCTCCTGATATTTCAAAAGAGGCCAGTTCAAAGAAGTCAATCGAACCAGACCATGTAAAACTGGCATCCGGACTGCCCAGAGGGTTACTTACTAAAAACTCCAGATCGACCTGATCAATACTCATTGAAGCTTCTGAAGACTCCAATGTCAGTATTGTCCATGGGCTACTGTTAAGAACCTGTACTCCAATCGAAGATATGTTGGCTACTGCATTTGAGTTAAAATCATAATCCAAGTACAAGCCAGCAACTGATATGTATTGATCTAGCTGAAAATTATTCGGAATAATATTGCTCAGATTAACACCTCCAACAAAAGCGCTTAGTTGATCAATACTTGCCTGGATCAGACCTGAAATCTCAGCATAAAAACGCATTCTCATACCAAGGTTGGTCACTTTGACACTAATAGGCAATGTGTATGTACCTGTGGCAGCAACAAACGTAATTTCGGTGGCTAATAGTAAGAACGGTTTGGCAGTTTGCCCAATATTAGCTGCAGGATTAGACCCCACATCGAAACTTAATTGAACTTCTCCAGTAGCTTCTGCAATTGCTCCAAAATCAAAAGTAGGATTATCTGTAGAGCGAATGTCCATAGCTGCCAACCCTGCCCCTTCCTCTTCCAAAGTAACGGTCCCCAATAGCTCTAAAGATTGAATCCCGAAAAGCTCACTTAAGCCTCCAGTCATCGCATCAATCCTCAATACACCTTGGAAACCTACACTCACGGAGTTTATGGCTGTATTTAAAGAAAGTGATGGAAATGGATTATCAAAAATAAACGACTCAACCAGTGAATTCTGAAAAGGCGGAAAACTATCGGACAATAGCCATGTATTATCTGTGCTCGCCCGAAGCTCAAAAGCTCCTTCTAAGTCTTGTTGAGTTGGATCCACCACATAAAATGCAATGGTCACTGCCAAACCTTCAAATGGCAAATCGACTCCGATGCCAGAAACCACAATAAGGTTTAAACCCAAGTATTGATCGACCCAATCTTCGCCTGCAGGCCATTGATCTTGACTCTCAGCAATACTTGCATTACTTAAACTTAGGACTTGATTTGGAAAATTAGCTGCAGCAATGGCATTTGCACTAACCGAATCGAGGCTAGAAATCTCCAAATTAAAGACTCCCTCATTCAAAGCATTTTCGAGTACGTTTTGCAGGCTATTCATCAGGCTGTTGGCTCAGGAAAAACACGATAAATAGCCCTGAAAGCACCAGCATTACAATTGAAGTTCAGGTCTGGGATTTTGATATTGGAAAAAGTCGTTTCCCTACTCAAGTACAACCCTTTTGCAGGGATTAAAATAGGTAAAGATCCAACTGGCGGTGGGCTTTCTTTTAGAACGTAAAAAGTTTTGTCCTTTTTCTTGGTCTTAGCACCTTTTTTCTCATAATCATCTTTATTTTGGTCATAATAGTCGGCTACCCAATTACTTCCTCCATTGGGGGCAACACTATACCAAACATCTAAATTGTGAGGAGTCTCCAAAGTACTGACTACTTCTTCATAATTTGAAAGAACATTAGCTGGAGGGAAGAAAAAAGACTTGTAGAGCGGCCTGCAACTTGCTACGACACTTTTAGGCCTGAGTTTTCCCTGAATGAAGTTTAACGGAACTACAGTTTCATCCAAGCTAGAGTTAAAATCGTTGCAATGAACGGCACTGCTATGATGAGGGATATTACTGAGCACATAGTTAGCCTCATCAATCGAGCTGTTTAGAAACTTAAATGTAGTATTGGTTGCATCTCCCATTAGAAGCATGACTTCCTCATTATCCACCGATAAATTATTCTCATTTTTATAACTTATCCTTGTACAAAGGCTTGCTGTATTCTTGGTGATGGAATCAGTATATGGCGGTTCCACACTTGTTGTTTTAGGTACCGGATCGATTGGATCGCTTTCACCAGAGTTAAGAGATTCATGTTCATCTGTACTTTTAAATTCCCTTTTTTGAATTTTATTACTTTCTGGTTGCGCCAGTAACCTACGTTTTCCAGTTGTAGCAATGGTCTCATATGTTTTAAGAACATTACCTCCTACTATGGAGATATCCCAACCTCCCAACTGATTACCAGAAATAACTTTAAACACTGCTTCATTTAACTCATTCCTTATTCCATAATTCGAATTACTGCCCCCATTATCAGTAGTGGGTGTTCTAACTCTACTTTCCAAATTGTAGGTATAGTAACACTGTTCTTGACCATTGATAACTACCTCTATAACCTCCTCCGTGTCCCATCTTCTATCCATTATTCTGGAGCCTAGTTTGTCCTTCTTAGTTCCTAAATATTTATTCATGGAACGAAAACTCTTTGGCTTTTTTACCGAATAGGGCTCGCTAATTTTACTGTATTTAGAGTCTGGCCCCACAGAATTGGGACCATCACTGAAATAGACATTTCTTATCGTAATTGTAGTAGGAATGAATTCTACAATTTTATTGTAGTGATCTCCATCACAATGTGTAAGTATGAGAAAATCAAGAACATTCTTATTTGTTATTGAGGGCTGAATATCTGGATAAGTATAATTACCCGTCCATTGATCTATTTGGTTGCAAAGCCCTTGACCGATTTCAGACATTACCCGTTTTTTTTCTGCAGCACTAACATCATCACCTGAATATGCCTTAGATCCGCAATCAATCATCCCCACCCTACCATCGGGACAGCGAATAAGAGTACATTCCCCCTGCCCCATACTGACGAACATAAATTCAAATTTACCATCAACTTGATCCTCTGGAGTTGCATCAGTCATTTCAACATCAACAGAACCCGTACCCTCTACATTTCTGGGACTAACACGAGATGTTTTTTTCATGGAAATCATAGCAGCAGTATTACAGTTTCCTATTAAAAAAATTAACTAAAGGCTTTATTTCTAAACTTATACAGTAAGTCACTATACAGTCATACATAATATCCACATTATAGATCAACCATATTTTAATTCTAAATATCGTATGCGATAAGAAAATGTATTAACACAAAAAATACATTCTTTAACACATATCGAAAAATACAAAATTGATTTACAAAAAGATATATAAATAAAAAGCCCAGCTCATAAATACATGAGCTGGGCTTGGTCGGTTGCAACAATAATGAGTGGAACTTACCCACCTTACTTAATACAGTTAAACCTATTTAGATTTTCTAGTGCCTTGAACGGGAAATGAATCAGCCCCCATATTCACATATCCGGCCATACTATCTCCATCAAACGAACCTTCAATATTCGCTGTAGTTCCCATTACTTCGATTGAGCCAGAAAAAGCATTTCCAACAACAGTAAACCCGGTTACATTGAGTGTACCAAATTGATCTGTTTCCATTACAGCGGCATAAAGCCCGTTGTCTCCTGTAATTCGCATAATACCATAGCTATCCGTATCAGGGGTTTGTACACTATAATTCCAAACCCCACGAGGATCATAAGCCTTCTCTTTGGCTTTCTTCTCTACCTTGGCTGTTTCAGAAGAGGCAGACTTACCAGCTGCGCAGCCCACAATAAAGACTGCAATCGCTAAACCTAAAGCAAGTGTTAAAATTGATTTTATTTTTTTCATGGTGTTGTCAGTTTGTCTAGAATATTGTTCTGAATTTAAACTTTTTTTCTTTCAGTCGTGGCCAAAACTTCCATAAAATCAGCCACAAATGCCAATTATGAGAATAAGGCCTCTCTTGGTTTTGATTATAAGCTTTTCGCCATAACTTTGTGCCAATTTACACCCTAGTAAAACCGCACGTACCTCTTACAAATGCCTAAAGACAACAGCATAAAATCTGTCCTCATCATCGGAAGTGGACCAATCATTATCGGACAAGCTTGTGAATTTGATTATTCTGGTACTCAAGCCTCAAAATCATTAAGGGAAGAAGGAATCGAGGTAACCCTCATTAACTCCAACCCAGCTACCATCATGACCGACCCGGTTACGGCCGATAACGTTTATCTAAAGCCTTTGACAAAAAGGTCGATCATTGAAATTCTGGAGAAGCATCAAATTGATGCCGTTTTGCCAACCATGGGAGGGCAAACAGCTCTTAACCTTGCAATTGATTGCGACAAAGCTGGAATTTGGAAAAAGTATGATGTGAGAATTATTGGTGTAGACATTAATGCCATTGAAACCACCGAAGACCGCGAGAAATTCAGGTTGAAGATGGAAGAAATTAATGTCAATGTTTGTAAAGGAGAAACAGCGACTTCTTTCTTAAAAGGAAAAGAAATCGCACAAGAAATTGGCTTCCCTCTCGTAATACGCCCTTCGTATACCCTTGGCGGATACGGTGGAGGTTTTGTAAACACTCAAGAAGAATTTGACCAAGCTTTAACCCACGGTTTAAATGCTTCCCCAATTCACGAAGTATTGGTAGAGCAAAGTATTTTGGGTTGGAAAGAATACGAGCTTGAACTACTAAGAGACAATATCGGTAACGTCATCATTATCTGTTCTATCGAGAACTTTGATCCGATGGGTGTGCATACTGGCGATTCAATCACTGTGGCACCTGCCATGACATTGCCTGATACGACTTACCAAGAAATGCGCGACTTGGCCATCAAAATGATGAATGCCATTGGGCAGTTTGCTGGAGGTTGTAACGTACAGTTCTCAGTTAGCCCAGAAGACGACACCATCATTGGTATTGAAATCAACCCTCGTGTATCAAGATCTTCGGCTTTGGCATCGAAAGCTACTGGTTATCCAATTGCAAAAATTGCCGCTAAGTTGGCTATTGGTTACAACTTAGATGAATTGAAAAACCAAATTACAAAAACCACATCGGCCTTCTTTGAGCCTGCATTGGATTATGTAATCGTAAAAATACCACGTTGGAATTTTGATAAATTCAAAGGTTCTGACAGAAAGCTAGGCTTGCAAATGAAGTCGGTAGGTGAGGCCATGGGAATTGGCCGAAACTTCCAAGAAGCGCTTCAGAAGGCATGTCAATCTTTAGAAATCAAACGTAACGGATTAGGGGCAGATGGTAAGGAGTTGAAAGACCAAGCAGCCTTGCTTTACAGCTTAGAAAACCCAAGTTGGAACAGACTTTTCCATATCTATGACGCTTTCAAGCTTGGAATTCCGTTAAAAACCATTCAAAAGAAAACTAAAATCGACAAGTGGTTCCTTCAGCAAATTGAAGAAATGATCCAGTTGGAAGATGAAATTGAAAAGCATAACCTACAAACCTTACCTGAAAGCCTTCTAAGAATGGCCAAAGAGAAAGGTTATGCAGATAGACAAATTGCACATTTGATTAAATGTCTTGAAAGTGAGGTTTTCACTAAAAGACACGAAATGGGCATTAAGCGAGTGTACAAACTCGTGGATACCTGTGCAGCAGAATTTGAAGCTCAAACTCCATATTATTACTCCTCTTTCGATGAAGAAAATGAATCGATTAGCAGCGATAATAAAAAAGTGATTATTCTAGGTTCGGGACCAAATCGTATCGGACAAGGAATTGAGTTTGATTACTCTTGCGTTCACGGTTTATTGGCTGCCAAAGAATGTGGTTACGAAACCATCATGATCAACTGTAACCCTGAAACGGTTTCTACAGATTTTGATGTAGCAGATAAACTTTACTTCGAGCCTGTTTTCTGGGAACACATTTACGACATTATTCTTCATGAAAAACCAGAAGGCGTAATTGTTCAATTGGGCGGGCAAACGGCCTTAAAATTGGCTGAAAAACTAGATCGTTACGGAATTAAAATCATTGGCACAAGTTACGATGCACTCGACTTGGCCGAAGACCGAGGTCGTTTTTCAGAGCTATTGGCAGAAAACAACATCCCTTACCCTAAGTTTGGGGTAATTGAAGATGCTGATGAAGCGTTGGAGCTTTCTAAAGAATTAGGCTTCCCACTGTTGGTACGTCCTTCATACGTGTTAGGAGGCCAGAGTATGAAGATTGTGATCAATGAGCAAGAGCTTGAAGAGCACGTTGTAAACATTCTTAAAGACATTCCTGGTAACCGTGTTTTACTAGATCACTTCTTAGAAAATGCGATTGAAGCAGAAGCCGATGCCATTTGCGATGGAGAAGATGTGTATATCATAGGAATTATGGAGCACATTGAGCCTGCTGGAATTCACTCTGGTGACTCATATGCGGTGCTACCTCCTTACAGTCTTGGTGATTTTATCATCAGACAAATTGAAGCGCACACCAAGAAAATTGCGCTTGCGCTAAACACTGTGGGACTGATCAATATTCAGTTCGCCATAAAAAATGATAAAGTTTATATCATTGAAGCGAACCCAAGAGCATCGAGAACCGTTCCGTTTATAGGTAAAGCCTACCAAGAGCCATATGTAAAGTACGCTACAATGGTAATGTTGGGTGAGAAAAAGATCAAAGACTTTGATTTCAAGCCAGTTAAGAAAGGCTACGCCATTAAAGAACCGGTTTTCTCATTCCATAAATTCCCGAACGTAAACAAGGAACTTGGGCCAGAGATGAAATCTACTGGAGAGGCAATTTACTTTATAGATGATCTGATGGATGATTATTTCTTGGACATCTACTCTAAAAGGAATTTGTACCTAAGCAGGTAAAAAGATATGTTTTTAAAATTTTTATTCTTTGTAATTCTAATTGGCTGGATTATCCGCAGTGTGCTCCGCTTCTTTGTAGCAGGCCTAACAGGCCAACAAAGAACGGCTGGCGCTCGCCAACAGTATACGCAACAACATCGTCCAGAAGGGAAAATCAATGTTGACTACGCGCCTAAGAATACGAAAGAAAAATCCTCTGATAATTTCAGAGGAGGAGAATATGTAGATTACGAAGAGGTGGATTAATCCACCTCTTTTTTTGTGCTTATTTTTTAGGTCGCAGCGAGACGCTGCGACTAGCGAGGTAGACTGCATAACTAGTCTTAGCGTCTCGCTAAGACTTTTCATCATTACACAATCATGATTGACCAAGTTATACTTTCAAATAATACAATATACGCCACACAAATTAATTGATTAGTACTATCTTGAGTTATGGGAAGAAAGTATGCCATTCGTAGTCAAGAGCAGTTTTACTTCGTGACATTTACTGTGGTCTATTGGTTAGATGTTTTCATTAGGCAGGAGTATCGGAATATCTTGATTGATTCTATCAAATATTGCCAGAAAGAAAAGGGCCTTTTGGTAGGCGCGTGGTGCATTATGACAAGTCATGTTCATTTAATATTAGGCACAGATGAAACCTCTAAATTGGAAGACATCATCCGAGACTTGAAGAGTTATACTTCTAGACATATTAGAAAATATATGGAGAACAACCCACAAGAGAGCAGAAAGGAATGGATGCTGTGGATGATGAAGCGAGCAGGTGAGAAGAAATCAAACAACAAAGATTTTCAGTTTTGGCAACAGCACAACCACCCTATCGAACTTTCCACGAAAGAAATAATGCTTCAACGCCTTGACTACATTCATAATAATCCTGTTGATGCAGGTTTTGTAGACCAACCAGCCGATTGGGTTTTTAGCAGCGCTAGGGATTATGAAGACCAAAAAGGCATTATTGAAATAAGCTTTTTATACTAAATGACATGAGGTCGCAGCGAGACGCTACGACCAGTGGGGGATTTTCAGTTTTGGCAACAGCATAATCACCCTATCGAACTTTCTAACAAAGAAATTATGATTCAACGCCTTAACTATGTGCACAACAATCCAGTTGAAGCGGGCTTTGTAGACCAACCAGCCGATTGGGTATTTAGCAATGCTAGGGATTATGAAGACCAAAAAGGTATTATTGAAATAAGCTTTTTATACTAGGGTTATATTGGGTCGCAGCGAGACGCTACGACTAGTGGGAGCGGTCGAGGCTATGCGTAGAGCCGGATTTCAAGGCACTTTCCTGTCGGCCGTGACTGCATTTGTTAATAGTTTTATGTTTCATTTTATCACTATCAGCCCGCTTGATTATAGGTGTTGTTGTGCGTTTGATATTCATTTCTTTACCGACTTACATGCATTTCCTTCCCATCTCCAATTCACTATTATATCATTTTGATTTGCTGTAAAAGTTGTTTTACACCAATACTGGACTTGTCTTGTTTCAAGACGATTTAACCATTGATTGTAGTTCGTAGTAACCAAGGAGTTATTTGTATAAAGCCATGTGTACATTTTATTCTCATTTGGCATAGTGTAGACATCACTTGGAGGCCCCCAAGAAGTAATAAGTCCATTAATATCAGACCCTTCCCATGACTTTACTATTTCGGAATAATTAGCTGTCGTAGCACATGAGCTAATCATAAGTGAAACTAATGTTATAATAGATAATTGTTTAACTGTTTTCATATTCATATAATTCTTTAATGACGCACAACGGTTTGCAGCTACCCGTAGGGCGGGATTTATAGCACTAAACTTCATTCAGAGAACTGAACTTTCAGCTTGAAAAAACGATCTGCGAAGCACGAAATCCCGCCTTTTGGGTAGGTGCTGTTAGTGGCTGCCTTTATTTCTCTGTTCGTTTTCATTAGATTTGCCTTGACACATTCATATGTCCGATGATGTGGCTCTTACTAAATTTATTGGAGCTATAAGTTTTGTCTGATGTTCTCGTAATTTTAAATTACCTAATTTATCAGAATCACTTAAGTTAAATAATATTTGATTTATTAATGATAAAATGTCGTAATCTTGTTTGAACTGTTCATCCATTTTCCAATTTTCTTGGAAATGTCCCTGATGATTTCGGAACTACAAAGGTGTCATCACCATTAATTTCCTTACTTGTCTTGATGGACGGATTGTTTAGGAAAATGGATGAACCTGTTAAGTTTGTTACTGTAATTAATAGTGGTGGTGCTGTCCCTAATACGGAACTAACATTCTGATAACTAATTACCGTTTCAACCTTCACTTTCGCAAACTTTCTTTTAATTGATTTTACAACAAGTAATAATAAACTCAATGTTGTAATGGTTGCAGTCTACGCTGCAATTCTTACTTTTTTGTCTGGGTCGGAGAAAAGTTCTGAATACCAGTTCCAAAAATCTATTGCTGTTTGCATACTATTCATTGTGGTTAAATATTTATTGGTTGTAAAAACCTTCTTCGCCAATTGGAGTCCAAAAGCTAAATTTTACAAATTTATTGCGCCTTTTTTCGTCAGGTATTTGCCTTACCTGATATGGCATCCCACCCGTCCTAACATTTTTGCCCGCTAAATAAGCAAATGTCAATTCAATGATGTTAAGCATATTCTTAGTTGTTATTTCTAAAAAATCGCTTAATGAAGTTCTTTCTAATTTTACTTTTTTGTGGTTCAATAGAATTGTAGGTGAAATAATGTTTCCATCTGTCTGCAACTCAAAGTCAAAAACCTTTGTATGTTCAAGTCTATGATCGAATCCATTTCGTAACTCTCGGATAACTTGCATAAAGTAAACTGTCTTTTTAATGAACTCTACAAAGGGGTCGGCTTCTCCATACTTTTCTTGCAATTTTTCGTGGAAATTTGGAAAATGAGATTGCTTTGTCAAACCAAGATTAGGGTAGAACTTAACTATTATTTCCATAAGAGTTTGTTCAATGTGGTCTGCTTTCTGAAATATGGTTTTGCATTTTGATTCAAGGCTAACAACAGATGGAAGTTTATAAGAAACTTTTTGGTTTCTTCTTTCTTCGTATTCGTCAGCAGCAGTTTTTTCGGCAAACTGATATTCTTTAATTTCCTTTTCAAGTATTGAAATTTCAGAAAGCAAATCTATTGTCAAACCTATTAATTTGGGGCAGTCAACAGTATTTGAAATATATTCCGGTCTAAATAAAGTCATTGCTGACAAAAGTGTCCTTGAAACAGTTTCTGATTCTGTTCCCTTGTCTATGATAAGTTTATGAATTGTTGTTGGAAGATTTACATTGGTTCTTTCGGGGTCAATTGTATCAGCCATTACCATTTCATAGATTGACCTTTCTTTGATAACTAAAAGTCGTCCGCCAATATTTTTCATTTCAATAATAGCTCCATCTTCTTCAGAACCTATGTCTGTGTGTCCGCCCGATTCTCTCTTTCTGTCAATTGGTCGTTTTTCTTCCATATTGTTGGTCGTCTGTTAAGGTTGCCACAACGCTATATATACGCCACATTTGTGTTGTTTATATCTCATGTAATTTATAAAAACTTCCTTATAGCACTAGTATATTGGTCGCTATAAGGAAGTTTTATGTGGAGTGGTTAGAGGAATAAGTGCTTATAGCAATTTTCGCTAGTCTTAACGTCTCGCTGAAACTATAATGACTCGAAATTCAAACTATTCCTTTACCGCATATTTAATAAACAACCAAGTAACCAAAGGCGGCACAAATACAGAAATCACCAGGCCCAAAATCATGATTGCTCCTTCTGGTTCAATTCCGCCAGTCGCCACTAAGGCGATTTCACCCAAAGGGCCTTTAGAAAACAGTCCGTTGTTGATCACATTCCAGCCAAGGTGAAGGCCAAAAGGAAGCATGATACTTTTAGTTTTGGCAAAAGCATATGCCCAAACCAAACCCATTAAGCCTGTCAGTAGAAATATGTAAATCATGGGTACCACATTCCCAAATGCCCCGAATGAAAACCAATGATAGACGCCAAAAGCAATGGCAGAAATCAATACCCCTGTCTTGCTGCCTAGTTTTTTAATAAGGATGTAAAGTAGAGCGCCTCGATAAATCAGTTCTTCGGTAAATACGGATTTGAGATCGTACCAAGCTGAATCAAGTAATAGGGTAAAACTAAATTGGTCACTTAGAAGCCAAGTTTCCGATTTTAAACGAGCGAGTGCAAGGGCGACCATGGTGCAAATAACAGCTGAAACCAAAAAGCCCAACCCGAACTGCTTTAATCGCAAGCCAAACGGAGTAAAACCAAGTGCCAACAGACTCTTCTTTTCGAAAAGAAGGAGCATTAACCAGGATACAAGAAGAATAATTAGAATGCCGAGCATAGCAAAAAATTGGACTACAAGTCTAAGGCATTCTTTTTTGAATAAAAAATGGGTTCATTGTTGAACCCATTTAAGTAATTTCTTATGACAATAGAAGTCTAGGGCACTTTATAAACCATTGCGTTAATGTGCATTCCTGCGCCCACCGAGGCAAAAACCAGAATGTCTCCAGAGCTGATTTTATGCCCTTCTAGCTTATTCCGTTGAATTAAATCCAACATTGTAGGAATTGTGGCAACAGAACTATTTCCCAAATCTTGGATGGTCATAGGCATAAACTCCGCCATAGGTTTTTCTTGTTCACAGATTTTGAAAAGCTTCTTCAAAATGGCTTCATCCATTTTTTCATTGGCTTGGTGGATCAAAATTTTATCAACATCCTTTAGCTCCACCCCCGCTTTGTCCATTGCCGTTTTGATGGCTTCGGCTACATTCACTAGTGCATACTCGTAAATCTTACGGCCTTTCATTTTAATAAAGCGTTTGCCGTTTTGCTTTTCTGGGTGAAAAGAAGCCCCCATTTCTAGGTAACTCAATTCAACCGTAGCATCTGTTCTGGAACTCTGCGAAAGTACACCTCCATTAGTATCAGCTGATACTCCTTGGAAAATAGTGGCACCTGCTCCATCAGAGAAGATCATAGAATCACGATCGTGCACATCCACAATACGACTAATGGTTTCCGTACCCACCACCAAAACGTTCTTGGCATCACCCATCATAATCATTTGATAGGCTTGGATACTTGATTGCAACCAACCGGGACACCCGAAAATCACATCGTAACATGAAGTAGCTGGGTTCTGAATATTGAGGTTATGCTTTACACGTGAAGCCAAACTCGGCATCATGTCCGTGCGCTGCGTACCCACTTCCATATCTCCAAAATTGTGAGCGACAATTATGTAGTCAAGCTCTTCCGCATCTATAGTACTATCGGCTAATGCGTTTTTAGCGGCAATTGTTGCCAAGTCAGATGCCTTTTGATCGTCATTGGCATAGCGTCTGGCCTTGATTCCTGTAATACCTTCAAACTTTCGAATGATTTCAGCATTATCTGCCGTAAATTTCTCTCCGTTTTCCTGATAGAATTCAGCATTCAGAAAATCTTCATTCTTTATTATTCTTTCGGGAATACAGCTCCCCACTCCGTTAATAATTACTTTGCAATTGCTCATAATTCACTTTTGTTAATTGTGCTTCACGGCATCCCAACAGGCTTCAGCAGCCTGATCTATCCTGTCGTCTGAAAGATTTTGATTATTATCAATATGTTGTTTGAGCAAAGAAACGATTGGCCCATACAATAGCGCAATAATGGTGTACAAGGGTAAATCCTTCATTGCCTTTGCACGCTTTGATTCAATAAAGAACATCATCACGGGTGAAAGAATCATAAAGGATTCTTCTCTAGTGAGGTTGCTCATATAGGGTGCGTACCTGTGCTGCTCAATGAAATTAAATTCCTTAGGGTGCTTCATAAAGTAGTGCACCATGTTTTTCCAGAGGTGCATGAAGCGCTCTTTAAAGTCACCTTCATCACTATAATTATTGAGCATAGCCCGAATAATATCTCTTTTTATCTCCTTGAAAAGCTCATTTATTAACTCCTCCTTATTTTGAAAGTACCGGTATATCGTACCTGCGCCTACCCCAGCACGCTGTGCAATAATGGATATAGGCGTACCATGAAAGCCCTGCTCTGAAATCAAATCTAGAGTAGTGCCTAAAATTAAGGAACGTTTATCAAGCTTATTCTCAAACATTTGTCGTGCGGAATGAACGTTCATTCCGCGATACGAAGGAAAAGATAAATGAATAAAAAACCAATCACTTTTTTGCTTTTCATTCGGTACCCACAGGTTTTTATTATAGGTTCTCACGATTAGTCTTTGGCCTCCCACAGTTTTGACCTATTTTTGTCCCCTATTTGTTTATAAAGTTCAAGCTTAATAAGTACGCATATGTCTTGGTTTGAGAGAAAGGTTAAAGGGATTACTACCCCTACAGAACAGAAGAAAGATGCACCAGACGGTTTATGGTTCAAAACTCCTAATGGGAAGATTGTTCATACCCGCGAGCTTAAAAACAATGCTTATGTAAGTCCAGAAGATGGCTTCCATGTGCGCATCGGTTCTAAAGAATACTTCGAAATAATTTTCGATAATAATAAATTTACTGAAATGGACGCCAAATTGACTTCTGGCGATCCGCTTAAGTTTGTCGACAGCAAGCCTTATCCAAAAAGGATTGTAGAAACTCAATCAAAAACCCAATTGACTGATGCCGTTCGTTCGGCTCATGGCAAAATGAACGGGATTGACATTGTGGTTTCATGCATGGACTTTGCTTTTATTGGCGGCTCTATGGGGTCTGTTGTAGGGGAAAAAATTGCACGAGCAATCGACTTCGCCTTGGCCAACAAAATGCCTTTCTTGATGATTTCGAAATCGGGTGGTGCACGAATGATGGAAGCTGGTTATTCATTGATGCAGATGGCTAAAACATCTGCCAAACTTGCCCGACTTTCTGAGGCAGGCATTCCTTACATTTCGTTATTGACCGATCCTACTACGGGTGGAGTAAGTGCTTCTTACGCCATGTTGGGTGACTTTAATATTGCAGAACCAGGTTCATTAATCGGATTTGCTGGCCCACGAATTATCCGCGATACGGTAGGTAAGGATTTACCAAAAGGCTTCCAAAGTGCTGAATTTGTACTTGACCATGGCTTCTTAGATTTCCTTGTTGACCGTAGGGATTTGAAAAAACAATTGACTACGTTATTGAGCATGCTGAACAATAATTAGTCCTTGAAATTTGAGTTTAACTCTTCCAAAGAATAGAAAAAAGGTGGTTGATTGTACTTCGTACTTCAGCCATTTTTTATTTCTATCTTCTATACTTTGTCTTGATTTAGGAATTAAGAGCAACTAGCTTAACAGTCTGAAGTATCTTATGAGACTTATTAAGCATCCCATACTTTGCAATTACTACGTCACTTATCGTTGCAACGCAACCTGTAGCTTTTGCGACATTTGGGAGAAGCCCTCGCCATACATTACCCTCAAAGATGCCGAACGAAATTTTAGCGACCTCAAAAAGCTAGGCGTTAAGGTAGTCGATTTTACGGGAGGCGAACCGCTACTCCATCGTGAACTGCCTGAGCTTCTAAAACTGGCAAAGTCCTTCGGCCTCATTACTACGGTAACCACCAATGGTTTGCTCTACCCTAAGCGAGCTGAATCGCTCAAAGGTTTGGTAGATATGCTCCATTTCTCGCTCGATTATGCCAATAAAGAAAAGCATGATACCGCCCGTGGTGTAGCCTGTTTCGATACCGTAATGGAGTCAATTCAGTTGGCCAAAAATTTAGGAGAAAGACCCGATATTTTGATGACGGTGTTTGAAGAAAACATTCATGAAATCGAAAAGGTCTATCAACAGATTACGCTTCCAAATGACCTTGTTCTCATTCTCAACCCAGTTTTTGAATATAACGAAGTTGAAACGGGGCCTTCGCTTTCCTCTTCAACCTTAGACCTTCTAGATAAGTGGGCCAAACGCAAAAATGTATACCTGAACGAAGGCTTTATCCAATTAAGACGCGATGGCGGAAATCACATCGACAAGCCAGTTTGCAAAGCTGGCAGTACCACCATTGTGATTTCTCCGCAAAACGAATTGGTAATGCCCTGTTATCATTTGGGCATAGAAACCATCCCGATTGAAAACGATTTGTTCAACCTTTATCAATCAGAAAAAGTGCAAGCTGCCATTGCCATGGAAGGCCGATATAACGCCTGCGAAGGTTGCGCGATCAACTGTTATATGCAGCCCAGTTTTGCAGTTGAAATGAATAAATATTGGTGGAAGGCGCTTCCCAGCACAATCAAATACAACCGCATCAAAGGCACTTGGAAACGGCTTTTTGAGGTACTTTAATTTAATCTCTTTTCTTTTCCTGACCCCGAGACTTCGGGGAAGGATCTAAACTTCCCACTTAACGATTCTGTTTCTAGATCCTTCGTGCCTCAGGATGAAAAGCAGCGTGCATACAACTGGATTAGACATTAGTTTTGGGTTTATCAGTCTAATAAATGAACAGGCTCACGCTAACTTAGCTTCAAATGATTGATTGAAACGAAACTGCCACCTAAATCCTAGGGTAAATCACCACCCTACCCTCCTCAAGGAGGGAATACTGAGAAGGTGAATGATTTTTCTTGCTACATAATTCTTCCGCGTTTCGGAGAAATGAAAATCAAATTTCCGCCAAACCATTCCCCTCTATTAAGAGGGGTTAGGGGAGTGTTGTGTCAACCTATTTCAGGACGATACATTCATGATTCTGCTTTTAGATCCTTCGTCCCTCAGGATGAAAAGCAGCGTGCACACAACTGGATTAGACATTAGTTTTGGGTTTATCAGCCTAATAAATGAACGGGCTCACGCTTATCGCCAAACCATTCCCCTCTATTAAGAGGTTAGCGGAGTGTTGTGTCAACTTATTTCACGGTGAAACACATTCAACTAACCGAATCACACTTTGCGCGCCTTTCCGTTCTTTGCGGTTCACTCTCTCCAATTCAATAAAAAGCCAAGATCAAAGCAGCTGAAGCTACACCTACAAATACCCATAGGGCAATTCCGTACACCAAAGGTTTATAGCCTACCACTTTAAATTCTTTGAGCGTTAAACTGGCTCCCATTAAAAATAGTACGAGTGACATTAGTGACTTAGAAAAAGTGAACATACTTGATGACAGTGCTTTTGGTAGCGGAAAAACGGCCGAAACAACCATGGCAAGTATAAAGAGAAGTACGAACCACGGGAATTTGAATTGCTTTTTATCTTTGGTGAAAACGGCCATTCCGAGCATTAATGGGATAATCCACAACACCCTGACCAATTTAGCTGTAGTGGCTAACTCAAGTGCTTCTTTACCATAAACCGAAGCTGCCCCCACTACTGAACTGGTATCGTGAATGGCAATAGCACACCATAAACCGAATTGATGCTGTGTCATATGAAGGAAATTTCCGAGGCTAGGAAAAATAAAAACAGCCAAGGCGTTTAACAAAAAAACCACCGCCAAGGCCGATGAGATTTCTCTAGTAGACGCATTGATTACTGGTGCCATGGAAGCGATAGCACTTCCTCCGCAAATCGCAGTTCCAGAAGATATAAGAAAAGACATTTTCTTATCTAAATGAAACCGCTTGGTAAGGAAGAAGCCCAGCCCTAGCACAGCAAATACAGAAAGTGCTGTCAGTGTAAAGCCTTCCGATCCTGCCGACAAGGCTTTATCTACAGCAATACAAAAGCCCAAAACCACAACCGCAGTTTGAAGCAACCATTTAGTAATTTTTGGTATTTGATTAAAACCTATGTTACCAATGATACTTCCGAAAGCAAGCCCCATTATCAAAGCAATTGGAGCATTGACAACAGGTAAAAGACATAGCGCAGCCAGGCCTAAAAAAAGGCTTCTTTTAAAAATTAACATGGCGTTGGGTTTAAAGGGGTTCTTAATTCAAGTTTTCTAAATACTTATAGCCACTTCCCGTATTCACCATTAGTAGCTTCTCTGAATGTGAAATTTCCTTTGAGGCAATGAGTTTTGGAATTGCCTTCCATAAAGCCGCACCCTCAGGGGCTACAAGTACCCCTTCTTGTTTCGCCATTTCCTTCACACCATCGATCATTTCTTGCTCGGAAACGGTAACGGATGTGCCGCCCGACTCCTTCACTACACGATGAATCATATCTTGACCAAAGGCCACTGGCACAGCCAAACCATTCGCCAAAGACTCTGTGTACTCAGAAATATCTTTGGTAACTCCATTCAAAGAATCGACCACAGGGGAACAATTGGCTGCCTGCACCACAATCATTCTTGGTAGTTTCGTGTCAGCACTTAGCCAGCCCAAATCAATCATTTCATGGAGAGCTTTCCATATTCCAAGCAAACCCGTACCTCCGCCCGTTGGATACAGAATTACATCGGGTAATTGCCAATTCATTTGTTCGGCAATTTCATAGCCCATCGTTTTCTTTCCTTCTAAGCGATAGGGTTCTTTTAGGGTAGAAATATTATAGGCACCTTGCTCTTGTTCAATTTTAGCGGCCAACGCTCCACATTGATTAATCAGGCCTTTTACCAAAATCAATTCTGCTCCGTAATACTGACACTCTTCTTGAAATATTTTTGGCGTATGGCTTGGCATAATTACCGTGGCTTTTATACCAGCCGAAGCGCAATAGGCAGCCATTGCTCCTCCAGCATTTCCAGCAGTAGGTACTACACAATGCGTTACTCCAAACTCTTTTGCTTTTGAAACGGCCATGCTTAAGCCTCGTGCCTTGAAAGACCCAGTTGGATTGAGTGATTCATCTTTCATTTGAAGGTCACTTAACCCCAATTGAGTGGCCAATCGCCTGAGCGACAATATGGGTGTCATGCCTTCGCCAAGCGATACAATGTTAGCATCATCCAAAACAGGCAGCATTTCGCGATAGCGCCACATATTAGAGGCGCGATTTTTTATTTCAGAAGTTTGAAATAACGATGTGGGCTCATATTGCACCACTAAGGGTTTATTGCAACAAGTAGCAAAGCTTTGTACCTCGTGAAGATTATAAGATTTACTGCACTTAGAACATTCTAAATGAGTAGCGAGCGAAGTTTGTGTTTTGGTGAAATTCATAATGCAAAAGTGCGTCATGAATCATAACCAATCAAATGAATAAAAGTAACCTATTATAACTTTTGGTTATATATTAATTTGGCTTCTTTAATTAATGCTTTGACCACATCAGGCATGGTTTCACCTGTTCGGGTAACAAAGTTAAAGCTTCGTTCTATGGCTAAATCAGAAATATTTACTTGTGTCAGTAAACCCAATGCTACTTCGCGCTTTACTGCCAATGGCGAAAGAAAGCCTACGGCTGTATCTTCTATTAAGAAGTTCTTAAGTACCTCAGTTCCGCCCAAACGCACAGTGATGTTCAAGTCACTCATTTTAATATTGGACTGTGCCATTTTTCGCGCCAAGGCCGAAAGTGTTCCTGAACCCACTTCGCGCAAGGCCAAAGGAATTTCCCTAAGTTCCTTTATTGAAATTTCACGCCCAGCATAAGGGCTATGAGTAGAACAAATTGGAATGATTTTATCCGCCATAAAGAAGTCGTAATGAAGCCCGCTTGCTTCATGCTTATCTTCTACCACTGCCAAATCAATTTCTTCATTGGCAAGGGCTTTAAGAATGTTTTCCGTGTTTCGATTGACCAAAGTGATTTTCACCAAAGGCCATTTTTTTCGGAACGAAGAAAGCACCTTGGGCAACACATATAATGAAAGCGTAGTACTGGCACCTATCCTAAGTTCGCCTTTAGCTGTTAGCTGACTTTTAATAATGTCCATATCCGACTCCATGCGCTTCTGGACGTGCTTAGCTTCTCTTAAATAAAGTAGCATTTTTTCACCTTGGGGGGTTAAAAAAACAGCATTGCCCTTGCGCTGAAAAAGAGGCACCTCCATTTCTCCTTCGAGCTTTTTTATCTGTTTACTTACGGCTGGCTGCGAAATACAAAGAATTTCAGCAGCTTTAGAAAAGCTGAGGTGGCTGGCTACAGCATAAAAAACTTCGTGCGAAATGGATAACATAGGCCGCAATATACTGGATTGGGAGAAAGAAGACACGAAACTTTTTTCTCACTATTTCGGGTTTAAACAAGCCCCTTTGAACTTCTTCTTCCCAGTGTAGGAGACTAGTTCACAACCATATTAGACCAAACTCAGTAAACTATACTTCATGCCATTTTTATGAAAAATCTATCCTACTTATTTTTACTGTTGGTCTTATTTAGTTGCCATAACAAAAACTCAAAAGCCCCTATTCCTGAAATATCCATCGAGATTCAAAAGAGAGTTAATGAGTTTAATGATTCAACTTTCGTTGATCAAACCTTAGACATTCATTATAACAACGGAAGTCTTTTTCTAACTGAAGTAAAAAATGGTAGAGTTTTAGAGTTAGATGAAGATTATCAATTAAAGCAAATTTTCGGACAGAAAGGTGACGGGCCAGCCGAGTTGCAATATCCAAAAGCCTCTCAAATTCACAATAATCAATTGCTCATATTGGATGAAGGTCACCAGAAAATCAAGGTCTTCAATTTAGATGGGACAATTAGTCACCAATTTGGCAGAGAGATTCCTAACAACGGAGGATTCTTCATTAAAGATAATAAACTGTACGGAAGTAAATATGATAAATCTACCCCGCCACTTTTTTCCTACAGCTTAACGAGCAAAGATTCAATCCACTATTTCGGTTATCAAAACAGACGACTCACTACTATCAATCATGATAGACCTAGAGTCTTTTTCTTATTTCCGTTTAAGAACCAAATTATAGCTGTAAGTGAAAATGAGCCTGTAATCGAAAGATTTGATTCAGAAGGAAACAAAACCGAGGAACTCTATTATCCTGAATATTTTGAAAATTACATTGAGCAAGCAAAGGAAAGAGAGAGGAGCGAGACCAAAATGCGTGGCACAGCTACTTTCATGTCAGACGCCACTTTATCTGGCAATGAACTTTACATTCTTACTATTGGCTACAATAAAACCAAAGCTAAATCCACTCTAAATCACATTTTTAACTTCACAATATCAGACTCTAATATTTCACTTTCAAGAATAATTGAGCTCAATAATGGTAAAGATGACACTTGGTATATGTCATTTACTATCGTAAGAGACAAAATACTAGCCTTCGATGGAGTGACCTACGAGCTTCATGAATTCTACCTTCCAAAGAAGAAATAACTATAGGTGAAATTTTACGATTTTGACATTGTCATTTACAAAGCTGGTTAGGCCGTATATTACTCCGTTTTCTTCATCAACTGTAAAGGATTTTAAAGATTCATCCAGTTCATAATAGTCTAGTAATTCACCTTTGAAACTATACACTAGGATTTGGTTTGCCATTTTTCCAGTTTGTGTAATTTCCTTTGCGGAAAGCCCTGAGTATAAAAGGTAAAGTTTGTCATCTGAAAGGTAGCTGTCTATAAAGCCAAACTTCGTGTCTGGGCTTGGGGCAAAAACTGAAACACCTCGATCTGGAACTACTTTAAAATCTGGTTTGATATCAAATGGCCCGATAAACTCTCGAACTTCTTCACGCTCAACATCCAAAATCATAAATCTATCCAAGGCAATACAGACATAAGAAACCTTCGTGCCAGATGAATTTGTTCTCAACCTACCTTCATAAACTGAGGATATCACATGATTAGGGTACTCTCCAAAGTCCTTCTTTTCAGCCCAATCTCCGATTCTATTTTTCACATCACCCTTTTCATTAAAAAAAGTGAAAATCGATTTTCCATCGAGGTTAGTACCAATGTATAAATCTTCTTTTAGAAACAGAGGCTCTAATACCCCAATAGCATCTCCCACGAGCTTTATCTGTCTTTTTGCCAAAGGGTTTTCATCCTGAATACTAAATTGAGAAAGTAATTTCTGACCAATACTGCCCACCCAAAAATCATCGGCAGACTTTCCTTTTTGCAAACTCCAAGGATTCATGATTTCTCCTGGCCCAGACCCTTTTACTCCTTCTATTTTTCTACTGCCTTCAGATAAATTAAAAATTACAATTTGCTCATCAGGATTGCCTTTGGTGATTATCAAGTTATCGTTTTGATAGAGAATATGCTCAACCCTACCAATCCCAACCCGAAAAGGTAGCGTCTCAGAAGTCAAATTAATCGGAACAAGAACCGATTTATCCCTCTTACCAGAACAAGAAAAAAGAATAATCACGAATAGAAAGATACACCTCATAATATGAAAATAGAATGATCATCAAAAAGTCAGTTTGACACTCAACGCACTAAACTAAAAATTAAGTTATAAATAAATTTCATCTACTCAATACTAGCTCAAAACATTTAAACCCCTGTCTCACAAATCTCTCTTATTCTTACTTTCAGTAACTAAATCATGTCTATTCAAAAGAGATTATCCGTAGCTAAAAACTGAATTAACAATTCATTTTTTTCTTCATCTATTTTGAAATTCGTAAAATGGCTTGTACGTTTGTGCCCACAAGTCGAGAATTTTTGATCTGGCATCAGCCAAGTTTCAAAAATCGATTTATACAGAAGCGTGGAGAGATAGGCTCTATGAAACGCTAGCAACCATCCGTAGAGGAAAGGTGCTAATTCCTAATCCCAAAAGAAAGCCAAGTGGTTTTCGGGAGAATATAAATTTGACAGTTATGCAAACCTATTTATCCTTTGTGGACAAGTGTCCGCTAAACACCAAACCCTCTAAGTCAGGGTTAAATTTTCATGTCCAAATTTGTTGTTTGATTCCAGCATAACTCTGTACCCTACAGAACCCACCCCTGCTGTTTCAAATCCATAATTCTTGTGTCATGATTGTATCTATTCCATTTACTCAAACTTCTAATAAAGTGAACGATTCGTTACACTATTATCATCATTCAGGTGAATTCCGATTGGAATCTGGTGAAGTTCTCAATGATATTCAGATTGCCTATCAAACTTTCGGCACACTTAATTCTGACAGAAGCAATGTAGTTTGGGTTTGTCATGCCCTAACGGCAAATACAGACCCAATACAGTGGTGGCCTGGTTTGGTTGGCTATAATTACCTGATAAATCCTGAAGAGTATTTTATTGTTTGTGCGAATATTTTGGGCTCATGTTATGGTACTACAGGCCCTAGAGATTTCGACCCAAAAACAGGTGAAAGATATCTTTCCAGTTTCCCAAATATCACTATTCGCGATCAGGTGAAAGCCCATATTCTACTTAAAAATTATTTAGGAATTGAACGTATTGCGTTAGGTATGGGTGGTTCTACCGGTGGTCAGCAAATATTAGAATGGGCCATTGAAGACCCAATTTTCGATAAGTTATTCATAATTGCCACTTCGGCCCAAAGCAGCCCATGGGGAAAGGCCATTCGAGCCTCACAGCGCATGGCCATTGAAGCAGATGTTTCCTTTTTCTCTAGTTCGGTTAACGGAGGAAAAAAGGGAATGGAGGCCGCAAGAGCTATGGCGCTGTTGTCCTATCGCACTCCAGAAACTTTTAATCAGAGTCAAAGAGATGACAATGAAGCACTAGAGAATTATAAGGCAGAAAGCTATCAACGCTATCAAGGTATCAAGCTGAGCAATAGGTTTGATGCCCGCAGTTATTACACCTTAGGCAAAACCATGGACACTCATAATGTGGGGCGCGGAAGGGGAAGTGTTCAGAAAGCATTGGCAAGCATAAAAACGGAAACTCTAATAATAGGTATTGAAAGTGACATTCTGTTTCCATTAACAGACCAACAAACAATAGCAGATCACTTACCAAATTCAACATTTGAAATCATTCAATCTGATTATGGCCATGATGGCTTTTTAATCGAAACTCGAAAAATATCTGAAATACTAAAACCATTCTTGAAAAAATGAGAGCAATTAAAATAGGTCTATTTGGCTTTGGCTGTGTAGGGCAAGGTCTTTATCAAACCATCAACAACTCCAAAAATTTTGAAGGCGAAATCGTAAAGATTTGCGTGAAAGACCGACATAAAGTAAGGAGTCTTCCAGAATCTGTTTTCACTTATAATAAAGAGGAGATTCTAAACGATCCTTCAATTGATGTGATTGTTGAGTTGATCGACAATGCGGAAGCAGCACTTGAAATTGTAACTACGGCTTTAAAAAATGGCAAATCGGTAGTTACGGCCAACAAAAAAATGGTTGCAGAAAACCTAGAATACCTGATTGACCTACAAGAAAAAACAGGGAAGGGGATTTTATATGAGGGTGCTGTTTGCGGTAGTATTCCGATCATCAGAACTCTGGAAGAATATTTTGGGCATGAACCACTGAATGAAATCAAAGGTATTTTCAATGGCTCTACCAATTATATACTAACCAAGATTTTTGATGAGCGACTAGATTACGCTCAAGCTCTAGAAGAAGCCAAAGAAAAGGGTTTTGCTGAAAGCGATCCTACATTAGACGTGAAAGGCTTCGATCCTAAATTTAAGTTGAGCATACTGCTTACCCACGCGTTTGGCATCAATGTGTCGCCAGAGAAAATTGCCAATTTAGGTATCGATCATTTACAGCCAAGCGATTTAGAGTTTGCCAGAAAGCATGGCTATAGAATCAAGCTAATTGCCCAAGCTTCGCGTAAAAATGATGAAGTATTTGCTTGTGTACTTCCTCAGTTTGTAAAGGAAAATCACAACCTCCGGAATGTGAACAACGAGTTCAACGCGGTTACGCTAAACGGTGAATTCTGTGACGATCAGTTGTTTATAGGTAAAGGAGCAGGAAGCTTGCCCACTGGAGCAGCCGTACTTTCAGATATATCGGCCTTAAGTTATGATTACAAATACGAATACAAAAAGCACTACAATCAAGGTAAGGTTCATTTCAGCAGTGAAAATGCCGTAACAGTATATGCCAGTTTCGAAAAACCAGAGCACATTGACCTGAATGAGTTTGAGACTGTTTCTGAAAAATTCTTCTGCTTTGATAGAAGTTATGTGATCGGTAAAATCAAGCTTTCGAAACTACTCCAATCCAAATGGGTTTATAACTCCAAAATTAGTGTAGTGCAGTTTGACAACGAAACCGAAATTTCGGAAGAATTAGACCTTGGAGCGCTAGAAAGCGAGATTTCTGAGTTGAGAAAAGGGCAAAAACTGAGAGAAAAAATCAGTGTTTAGAGAGTATCTTTTAAATGCGCGGTTTTTTTACTGAATCCTTCTCCATTTTAATCTTAAGTGGATATATTTGTAGCCCTTACGGGAGGCCGGTTTTCGGCCTATCCAATTGTTGATTTAAAAGAGATTGTTAAATGTCTTCAGTAATTATCACTTCAGTAGTCGCTTTTTCGGCTGTAATTTTATTGCTCGTACTGATTTTGCTTTATGCACAGTCCAAGTTAGTTCAGTCGGGAGACGTGAAAATCATCGTTAACGGTGATGAGGCGAACCCTATTGTTACTTCCGCAGGAAGTACCCTTTTGAACACCCTTTCTGGTAAAAAGATTTTTCTTCCATCTGCTTGTGGTGGTGGTGGTACATGCGCCATGTGTAAATGTACCGTGAGCGAGGGAGGAGGCGATGTGCTTCCAACCGAAGTTGGCCACTTAAACCGTGCAGAGCAAAAAGAAGGCGTTCGTCTTTCTTGCCAAGTAAAGGTTAAAAGCGACATGCGCATTCAGATACCAGAAGAAATTTTCGGTATCAAGAAATGGGAATGCGAAGTGGTTTCAAACTATAACGTAGCCTCATTCATTAAAGAATTTGTAGTGAAGTTACCAGAAGGTGAACACTTAGAATTTGAAGCTGGTGGTTATATCCAAGTAGATGTTCCTCCTGTAGTTTGTGATTTCAAAACAATCAACATCGAGCCGCATCCAAACGATCCGGCTGGTCCAGATAAGTTTAAAGGAGATTGGGACAAGTTCCAGCTTTGGGATTTGAAAATGGTGAACGAAGAAGAAATCTTCCGTGCCTACTCAATGGCCAACCACCCTGCAGAAGGAAACATTATTATGTTGAACATTCGTATTGCTACTCCTCCTTGGGACAGAGCAAATAACAAATGGATGGATGTTAACCCTGGTATTTGTTCTTCTTATGTATTTACTAGAAACCCTGGTGATAAAGTAACGATTTCTGGCCCTTACGGTGAATTCTTCATTAAACCTACAGATGCAGAAATGCTTTATGTTGGTGGTGGTGCAGGTATGGCGCCAATGAGGTCTCATTTATTCCACCTTTTCCACACTTTGAAAACTGGAAGAAAGGTATCGTACTGGTACGGTGGACGTTCTAAAAGAGAGCTTTTCTACCTAGATGATTTCCAGAAAATTGAAAAGGAATTCCCGAACTTCCAGTTCCACTTGGTGCTTTCCGAGCCGTTGCCAGAAGACAATTGGGTAGAGAAAAAAGATGTAAACGATAAAGAAGGTGATGGTTTCTTAGGTTTTGTTCACCAAGCGGTGATTGACCAATACTTGAGCAAACATGATTCTCCAGAAGATATCGAGTTTTATTTCTGTGGACCTCCAATGATGAACGCAGCAGTAATTAAAATGTGTGACGACTGGGGTGTTCCACCTGAAAACGTAGCATTTGATGACTTCGGAGGTTAATTAAACCCAAGCAATAAAAATACACAGTGGCCATTCTTTTAGGATGGCCATTTTTTTTGTTGAATACTTCAGTTTTAAATGAAATACGACCAGTTATTCGTGAATAGTTTTCGGTAGCTGGTGACATTTATTCGCTTAAGCCTCTTGTTTATTATTTCTTGAGAAAAAATTTAGACCCAAATTAATTCTCGATGAAAAAAATCAAAGTCTTAGTAATTCTATTCATTGCTAGTATCTCGTTATCCAGTTGCGAAGATTTAGCCTCTTGCGGTTCGGCCACTGTAGTTTTTTACAATAGTTACGGAAACTCTATTACCTTAATTGTTGATGGCACTTTAAGAGGAAACATCAGCAATGGAAGCCAAAAAACCATAAGCTTAACAGAAGGTAGCCATACCTATACTATTGGTGGTTCATCTCAAAACAAATCATTTTCTGTTAAGGATTGCGGTACTTTAAACATAGAGATCACCAAAAACTAGACCTTAAAGGCCAACAATATCGGTTACCCAGAAATTACAGTAAACACTTTATTCTTAGTAAACCGAAGTAGTTTTGCTTAATTAAAAAGGCAGATAAAATATAAACCACTCAATGAGTGGTTTTTTTATGCTCTAACCCATTGCACCACTTTCCCGAATAGACTAAAATCACCTATCTTTATTTTTTCTGAACTAGGTAGTAACCGAATGAATCTTAAACTCTTTTTTAGCCCCGTAGATATTTCTGAAGAATTGCCAGCAAACAGTGTAGGACATTCTGTTCAATCTTCTGGCAACGATAATTTTGATATTACCAAGTGTGATATTGCCCTTGTGGGTTTAACAGAAAATAGAGGAGCGAGTGAAAACAAGCCTGAAAACGATGGTGCTGAAAAAATCAGAGAACGTTTTTTTAGGTTGAAAAAAGGAGCAGGCCGTTACAGAATTGCCGACCTAGGAAATTTAAAAAGTGGAGAAACACTAGAAGATACCAACGATAGATTGAGAGAAGTTTGTGAGTTTTTACTTCAACACAAAATACTACCTATTGTTATTGGTGGGTCGCACGACCTTAGTTTCGGTCAATTTCAGGCTTATGAATCTTTGCCTGAACTAATTACACTCTTGAATGTAGATGCTACTTTAAACCTTGAGTCAGAAGGTATGGGAAATGCTACTTTCCTAGACAAAATATTGACTTACAGCCCCAACTACCTTTTCTCTTATAATCATTTGGCGCATCAGAGTTATTTGGTGGGACAAGATCATTTGGGCGTATTAGACAAGCTTTATTTTGAAGCCATGCGACTAGGGCAATTAAGAGAGAACTTTCCTGAAGCCGAACCATTAGTCCGTATGGCCAACATGATGACTTTTGATATAACTGCCATACGTAGTGCCGATGCCCCTGCAAACCCAGATGCCCAACCCTTTGGTTTAACAGGCGAAGAAGCTTGCCAGCTTTGTTGGTATGCGGGAATGAATGAAAAATTAAGCTCCATTAGTATTTCTGGCTTCAGCCCCGACTTAGATGACCAACATGGTAAGACTGCTACCGTAATCGCCACCATGCTTTGGTACTTTGTGGAAGGCTTTTACAATAGGAAAGACAGCGGAAAATTTGAGTCTAGCGAGTACACTCGTTATGTAGTTTCACAAGAAGGTACTGACGATACAATGGTTTTCTACAAAAGTAAATCGACAGATAAATGGTGGATGCTGGTTACTTTTGGCAATAAACATAACCAAAAAGCCTATTTGCCATGCAGTTACAAAGACTACACCAATGCTACCCATGGCGAATTGCCCGAAAGATGGATTAGGGCACAAGCCAAGTTGATATAATCTTCAGAAACTCTCCAAAAGTTAATTTCAGAATATAATCATCAATTGACCCATCACAACTTTTGGAGAGTTGGTTTATTAATGGCTCCAGAAGAAAAATGAAAAAGCTCTTTACACCGTCTGTGAAAGAGCTTTTTGCTGGGTCATTAAAATAAAAATGGTATTTTTCTACATTGCTCCACTCACCGTTTCGCAATGTTACTTGCATGTACTACGCATCAATGCTTGGATACCCTACCTCTTTTTATAATTATTCAATATTTATTTTGTAACTGATTGTTTTGTTTTTGAATATAAGGTTACTCTATTTAGTTATAAATCATCATAAATTAAATACTTATACTAATTTCTGATATCACAGAATTCACGATTTGATGATCTCCCGAATTGGGTAGCTTAAAACATAAATGCCTAAATTTCTATAGAAATCAAGCCACTAAAGCCATGAGAATCAGATATATCGTTACTCTATTTTTGTTTCTAAGCATTCTAAGTTGTGAGCAAGAAGAAGCCAATTGGTTAAAAGGAAATTTGCACACGCATACCTATTGGAGCGATGGAGATGGATTTCCTGAAATGGTTTTGGATTGGTACAAAAGCAACGACTACCAGTTTATTGCACTTTCAGAACATAACATTATTGCCAGAACCGAAAAGTGGAAGAAGATTCCAAAAAGCATGATCTACCAACAAGCTTTTGAAGATTACTTGAAGAAATTCGGAGAAGATTGGGTAGAATATAAAGAAGACAGCACAGGCATTAGTGTAAAGCTGAAAACTGAGCCTGAATACAAACCATTGTTTGAAGAGGCTGGCAAATTTGCCATAATTACCGCTCAAGAAATTACCGATGGCTATGGTGGAAAGCCATTGCATATGAATGCTACTAATGTTCAGGAACTCATTCAGCCCAGGCACGGAAACAGTGTAGCCGAAACAATGCAAAACAACATTGATGCGGTATTGGAGCAAAGAGAAGCCACAGGCGAACCCATTATGCCTCACATTAACCATCCCAATTTTGGCTGGGCCGTTACTGTAGAAGACATGAAATCACTTCGTGGAGAACGTTTTTTCGAAGTGTTTAATGGTCATCCTCAAGTACATAATTATGGAGATTCCACCAGAATGGGTATGGAGGAAATGTGGGATCAAATCAATATTGCTTACCTCAACAGAAATCAGCCTTTGATGTATGGCATTGCTACAGATGACAGTCATAATTACCATTTGTTTGGTGGACAGTACAGCAATAGCGGCCGTGGCTGGGTGATGGTAAACAGTAAATCGCTTGACGCTAAATCCATTATTGAAACCATGGAGGCTGGAAATTTCTACGCTTCAACTGGCGTAAGCTTGGCTTCTTTAGAGCAAGATGAAAATGAAATCGAATTGAAAGTTAAGGCAGACGCTGGCGTGAGTTATACCATCGAATTTATTGGAGTAAGAAAAGGAAGCGACAAAAGCGAGGTCTTCGAAACGGTGAATGGAACCGAAGCCTCTTTTGAACTGACCAAAGAAATGCTCTTCATCAGGGCTAGAATTAGTTCTTCAAAAATCAAAGAAAACCCGTTTCAAGAAGGTGATTATGAAATGGCTTGGACGCAGCCGATTTCGCATTAACTGTAAGGTTAATTTCTCTTCTCAAACGCCACCAATCCTGAAGCATTCTTCTCGTATTTAGCAATGTAGGAGCTGTTAAACTCTGCTGAAAAGTTGACATCGCCTCCACTTATGTTTGTTGGCGTTGGGCTGCCTTCTGGAAAGAAATACACTTTAGTATTACCGAATTTGGTGTGAAGCATATAATTGCCATAGGCTTCCATTTCAGCATTTTCAGGATCGGCTACGGTAACAATGTACACTCGAACGACTGGCCCAGTATTGTTTTCGTTACGGTAAAAAGCCACTTCGGTAAACCCACCTTTGAGGTCGGAAACGGAAGGCTGGCTAAAGGACTGCCATAGCATAATAGCCACCAAAACGCCAATTACTAAAATCATCGCAGTTCTGTACTTTCGCATTTCCATATCAGATCAATCCTCTAGATTTCAGTTCAAGGTACTTGTTAATGGTGTTCACGCTCAACTCTTTTGGAGGCGTTAAAATGGTATGAATTCCGTGGGCCTGAAGCTCTTTCATAATCAGCTTCTTTTCATAAGCCAATTGTTCTGCAATTCCCTTTGTATACACTCCTTCCAAAGAATCAGCTTTGGTTTCAATGAGTTCCTTCACTTCCGTATTCTCAAAGAAAATACATACCAATAAATGCTGTTGATTGATTTTTCTGAGGTAAAGCAATTGCCTTTGTAAGGAAGAAACCGAAACGAAATTAGTGTAGAGTAGAATAAGGCTTCGCTGCGTTACCTTCCGTTTTAAGGAAATATAGAGCTGTGAAAAGTCACTTTCTTTATAGGCTGTTTTCTGCTTATATAAATGCTCCAAAATTAAATTCAGCTGCATGTTTCGAGAAGAAGCAGGCAAAACTGAATTCACTTTATGCTGAAAGGTAACCAAACCAGCCTTATCGCCTTTTTTCAGGGCAATGTTAGAAATCACCAAACTGGCATTAATCGCATAATCCAGTAAGCTCATACCCTCAAAAGGCATCTGCATCATTCGGCCTTTATCAATTACAGAATATACCTGCTGCGAACGCTCATCTTGGAATTGATTGATCATCAATTCCGACCTTCGGGCAGAGGCTTTCCAGTTGATTTTTCTATAATCATCTCCAGCTACATAGTTTTTGATTTGCTCAAACTCCATGTTATTCCCAATTCGCCTGATCTTCTTGATACCGCTCTGCTGTAATTGATTTGAAATGGCGAGCAATTCGTACTTACGCATTTGAATGAAAGAAGGATATACGGAGACTGCTTTGGGCTGCCCCAGTTGAAACCTTCGTTTCACAATACCTAGCTTGGTAAACACAAAGGCGTTTATGATTCCAAATTCGTATTCACCACGCTTTACTGGGCGAAGGGAATAATTAATATTCTTGACCTCTCCAGGCTTTAAAGTCAGGTTAAATTGCTGATTCCTAATTTGAAACTGCACGGGCAATTCATCAAAAACCTGAATAAATACTTGTTGTTGAAACCGATGTTCTAGAATAATCTGAATTGAATTTTCATCTCCGTTAGAAAACTTTTCGGTCATTATTCTTTCTGCCACCAATGGTGTTTTTTGCTTATACAAAAGCAGCGTATCGAGCACTAGCAGTACCAAAGCCAGGTAGAAGAGCGTTTCTGCTATTGCGGCTACTGCAGGAACAGCAAAACCCACCATAAACAAGAACACCAAAGCCCCTGCTACGGCAAAAAAACGATTGGTGAGATAGAAAGACTTGATGTAATTCATTAACGCGGTACTTCAGTTTTAGCAACCAACTGGTTGATTACTTCTTCGGCAGTAACCCCTTCCATTTCCTTTTCAGGTGTAAGAATAATTCTATGGGTGAGCACAGGAGAAGCCAAGAATTTAATGTCCTCAGGTGTTACAAAGTCGCGTCCCTGAATGGCTGCGAAAGCCCTTGCGCCATTGAGCAGAGCCAAAGAAGCACGAGGAGAAGCCCCTAAATAAATGGCGTGGTCGTGACGTGTTTGAGTCACGATTTCAGCAATGTATTTAAGAAGTTTTTCGTCTACTACAATCTCAGTTAAGGTAGATCGGTATGCAGCTATATCCTGCGCATTGAGTACTTTAGAAACACCATCGAGTTGACTGCCTTTTCTGGCCGCATGGCGGGTTAAAATTTCTGTTTCTTCATCGAGTGAAGGGTAACCGATTTCAATTTTGAATAAAAAACGATCGAGCTGCGCTTCTGGCAGTCGGTAAGTTCCTTCTTGCTCAATCGGGTTTTGAGTAGCCAAAACAATGTAAGGCTCATCCATTTTGTGTGTAGTTCCATCAATGGAAACCTGACGCTCTTCCATTACCTCGAAAAGCGAGGCTTGGGTTTTTGCCGGTGCTCGGTTAATTTCATCAATAAGCACAATATTCGAGAAGATAGGCCCTTTCCGGAATTCGAACTCGGAAGTTTTTACATTGAAGATTGAGGTGCCGAGTACATCGGAAGGCATAAGATCAGGTGTAAACTGAACCCTAGAAAAATCTACATCAATACTCTTCGCCACCAGTTTAGACGCCAATGTTTTGGCTACACCCGGCACACCTTCTAAAAGAATATGACCATCGGCAAGAATAGCGGTTAAAATCAAATCGACCATTTTTTTCTGGCCCACTATGACTTTGCCAATCTCCTCACGGATTTGTTCTACACCTGCCTTTAGTTTTGTCAGGTCTACCCTGTTTTCGAATGTATCTTGATTTTCCATATGCTATACTATTCCGTAAAATTCGTTCATTAATTTTTCCATCATCAGAAGTTCGCCTTCTTCGATCATATCATTTGCTTCTATTCGCTCTACTAATTCTACCAAAGCAAAAACCTTTGCCTTTTCAACGCCAGATTTTCTCGTGAGCTCTAGTTTAAAGGCCTTATCCACTTTATCTGTTCTGAGCGTGTAATGACTTCGTACATAATCCTTCCAGAACAGAATTCTTTTTTGCGCCAAATTCTTATGGTTCTTCTGCTGGTGATAAAGCTGCCCCAGTGTATTCACAAATTCAAGGGTGGCATTTTTCACTGGCGGAATCACTGCAATGATGCGTTGCCTTCTTTTCGATTCAAATAAAATGAAAATGAATACCGTAGCCAACAGAATGAAAATAGCCCACCTTAAAGCAGGATAACTCAACAAAGCCCTTATTTCTGAGCGTGACTCAAGTTTACCCATCTGGTAATATTCTATATGCATTAAAAGCTCATCTTCAGGCAAGAGGCTCAACATTGAGGAAGCAAAAGCAGAAGTTTCTTCATGTAAAACAAAGTAATTTGTGAAAGCCAACGGCATGGTGCTCAAATACAAATTGCCTTGACCACCATTGTATTTAAGCAGAACAGGTTTACCATCTTCTCGCCAAGCCATTTCGGTAATGCTGTCGCTTTCTACTTTAGAAAAGTAAGCAGCCGTAGTTAAAGTCGGGAAAACGAAAGTCTCTTCATTTCCATTTGGCAAGGCAAATCGCACCCTCGTTTTAGTTTCTTCTGCCAATTCATTTGCTATTTGGGTAAAGTCGGAAGGATTTAATCGTTGCTCCAAATAGGCTTCAAAACGCAAAGAATCTTCAAAACGAGTAGAAAAATCTTGTGCTGCTAAAAAAACCGTATGCCCTTTTTCAACATGCTTTAAAAGCGAATTGAAGTCATTATCATCAAAAATCAAATTGCCAGCAATTGCCAAGAAGTTATCGTCTACCTCTTCTTGTTCTACTAATTCATAAATGGTTTTAAAACTCGAAGGTATATCTCCCTGATCGAAAAGATCTTTGAGTAAATCGTGTGTAGCGAAAGTGCCAAAAGGAATACGGTCGCGGTAATGATATGTGACCGTCCAATCCTCAGGTTTCGGTTTCTGCATTTCGTACACCACATAAATGGTAATAATGGCAATAAAGAATATCAGGTATTTTTTGTCTTTCATTTCTTCGAAGACTTTAAAGTTCCGATACTCTCTAAATGGGATTTGGCCTTAGCAACCATGGTTTCGTTAGCTTCAAAATGACCATACCAAGTGTAGTCAAAAAGGAAACTGAGACTAGCAAAATCCTTTTCTATGTTATGACCCGACAATTCGTATAGATATTCTCGATTCGTTTTCCCCTTTCGAATAGCAATGAGGTTAGCATCTGATATTCTTTTCAAGGAATAGAGGTAAGTGAGGCGCACCGCAATTCTCCACTGCGCTTGGCTGATAGCTTGTTGAATTTCAGTTTCAAAATCAATTTCATGTAGCGTTTCTTCATCTACCTGATAAGGCTTTGCTTCAGACTTAGTCTTCTTAAAAAGGGTTGTTGGCTGAATACCTGCTAGTTTGACAATGAAAAACACGAAAGCCGCAATGAGCAAACCATAGAATAGAATTTCTAATATACCGCTTGTTACCGCAGAACCAAATAGGTTATTAAACCAACCTACAATCCTATCCCAAAGTCGCTCCAGAAAGCCCTTTGGTTTGGCTTTATACACTTCGTACTGAAAGCGCTTATCGCCCCTGTATTCATCTAGCTTTTGGGCGTCAAAACTCCTTATCTCTGTTTGTGGAGATTGATCAGGTAAAGCTGCAAAAGCAGAGGAGCCTGCAAAAGCAAATTGAAGTGTCAGAATTAAGAATAATAGATTAATATGTCTCTTCATCCTCCACATTTCCGGCATCATCCATCTGCTCAATTCTCGACATCAAACCTCTAGATTCTCTTCTTTCAACCAAATTAAAATACTGAAAAGCCAAAGCTAAAAAGCTGATAGAGTAGGTAAGAATAGCTCCAAAAGTTTCAAATACGGAAAAGAGTATGCCCAAGGGGTTACTACCAAAATTTGATTCATCTAGTCCGCTCAAATCGCCCGATTTTTGCACAGAAGTAAATAAATCACCAAAAAGCAGAAAGGTTCTTGGTAGGCTAAAGAGCATATTGATAACATAGCCAATAATTCCTGTTACAAACAATAAGCCTAAAGTACTCCACCATTTGTCTTTAATTAATTTAAAAGACCTTCCAAAAGCATCGATTGGGTTATTGTCTTCAAACACAATAATGGCAGAACCTAATGATAGCACAATCATTAAATAGACACCTGGGATGAAAAAAAAGAACATCCCAACAACAACAACAATCGCAGCTATAATATTAAATACCAACAAGTTGAACACCTTTGAGAGCAAGTTTCTGGTTACATCCGGAATTCGAATTTCGGACGGGGCTTTACCTTGATAGACCCTCATGTAGCTATATGCCACCGCAGGCATTACGGCTGATGTAACTACAACCGAAATCAACATCACACCATACATACCCATCATACTAATAACAAAATCAGGTGTGACTCCTCCATCCAAATTAAGGAAACTCAAAGAAAACTGACTCATCATGATATTTGAAATGAGAAGGATTGGGCCAGATATAAGCAATTGAGCCCTTAGATAAGGCCATGCGTTTTCGCGAAGGAAAACAAAAGTCATGTTCAGCTTGTCTCCAAACTGGCGCTTTTTATAAAATTCTATCTGCGGTGTATACGCCATTTTTAAACAATTTTCGAGGGTAAATAATTATGTAATAAACCATAAAAGCCAACGATCCCAAAATGATGGTGGCTTTTAAAGCACTCGGCATTCCGAACAATCGGGTAACAAAAGATTCTAGAAAACCAGCAATAATAAACATAGGCACCAAGCCTAAAACCACTTTTGCTCCTGTCAAAGCTCCTTTTTTTAAAGATTCAAGCCTAGAGTAAGTACCTGGAAACAACATTGAGTTGCCCATAATGAGCCCAGCCCCACCTGCCATTACTATAGATATAATTTCTATGGTACCATGAATCCAAATCGTAAGAACCGAAGTAAGTAAAAGTCCTTTTTGGTAAAAGAAGTATTGAAAAGAACCCAACATCACTCCGTTCTTGAAAAGCATAAAGCCCGTTCCTACTGAAGCTAAAATACCCGCAGCAAAGGCCATAAATGATACCCGAATGTTATTGAAGGTAATCGCAAAAAACATATCCGTCTGCCCCATAGAATCATAAATACCAAGTGGATTTCCACTTTCAATATTCACTAAGGTTCTATTCACATAGTTGTCACCCAATATAAGCCTTACAAAAGTATCGTCTTGTGCTGCGGAAAATGCTCCGATAATACTTGACAGCAAAAATATGATTAATGAATAACCAAAGGCTTTGCGGTGAACCCAGAATATTTCGGGGAGTTCTACTTGCCAAAATCTTACAAATCGGCCCGAACTCTGTTTCTTATTCTTATAGATATATTGGTGAACTTTTGTTGAAAGGTTATTAAGGTAAACAGTAATGTCACTTTTAGGGTAGTGCGTTTTAGCATAGGCTAAATCGTCCGTCAGCTGAATAAACAAACTAGCAAGCCTGTCAGGGTCTTTTCTGGCTTTGGAGGAAATTTGCCTTTCGAACTCTTCCCATTTACTTATATTTGCTTTCACGAAAGCGGATTCCCTCATCTTTGATTCGTATTTAAGTCAAAAATTATTCAATAATAGTTCTTATGCAAGCGGTAAGCATTCAAACCTCACAAAACATTCAATTAGAGTACCCGCTGGCTGGTATTGGCGATAGAATTTTGGCTTTTGTTATAGATGCGATAATCATCCTCAGCTTTATCTTTATCACCAATATAATATTAGGCGCCTCTGGCATCTCGATGAGCGTGGCGATGAATGTAATGCTCAGCATTGTTGCTTATTTGTATAGGCTCGTATCAGAAGTGTTTTTCAACGGCCAAACCGTAGGTAAAAGGGCTCTGCACATCAAAGTGGTGAAATTAGATGGAAGCGTTCCTTCATTCAGTGCCTATTTCCTAAGATGGCTTATGGAACCCATTGATTTCTTCATTATGGGGCTTGGGGTGGTCTTTATCATTTTGAGCAAAAACGGGCAGCGTGTTGGCGACCTTTTGGCAGGTACTACAGTCATCAAGATGAAGAAAATCACGGCTACAAACGTCAGAAATAAAGTGATCATGGAAACCGTGGATGAAAACTATGTACCGAAAATACCCGAAGCTGCACAGCTAGCGGACAATGAAATTCGTTTGATTAAAGATGCTTTGTCGGTTTTTAGAGATGGCGCCAAACAAAAGCCTCTACTACTTATTGAAGAAAAGCTTAAAGAGAAATACAACATACAAAGCGACATGCCCACTGTGAAATTCATGTATACGTTACTTAGAGATCACACTTATTATATGACAAAGTAGGATGCTAAAGACTGCTTTTTATATACTGGCGATTTCCTTCTTCTTCAACATAACTTCGTTATCCCAAACCGAATCGACTTTCCCAAAAACCTATTCCGAGGAAGAGTATACTCCTTTGCTCGACTCGCTTAGGCAGGTTTACGGTGAAAAAATAAGCTATAAAAACAGTGAGCAGATGGAATTGACTACACTTTTAGCCATAAGTCATTATCCTTTTCTGCAAAACCGGAAGGTCAAAGTGATCATTAAAAAGGTAAAAGGTGCTCCTGTGGAAGCCAGCTTTTCTCCTCTTAATGTGGTTACACCTGCCAGAGCTAAGGTGTATAAAATCATTATTAAGGAGAACTCTTTTATGGAAAGACTTTCTCTCAACAAACAAGTGGCTGCACTTGGTCATGAAATGGCGCATTTTATTCAGTATGAAGAAAGAGGCTATTTTGGCACTTTATTCGGACTGTTGCGCTATGTTTCTTCCGACAAGTACCGAATCAAGTTCGAAAAGACTGCCGACAAAATCGCCATGGACCATGGCCTTGGCCCGCAAATGCTGGAGTTTGCCTTCTACACATCCAAGGAAGATATTCAAAACTATATGAACCAAATGGGCTATGGAAACTAAAAACTATACGCGCTCCCAGTTGGCACTAAGAAACGGCCAAGACCGCCCTGAAATTTGGGTGGCCTATCAAGGGCGAATCTATGATGTAACCACTTCAAAGCTTTGGAGGAAAGGCATGCACTATGAACATTGGGCTGGTCAAGATTTAACCGATGAACTTCCTGATGCCCCACATACCGAAAAGGTATTTGAAAAATTCTCTGTAATAGGAATTCTCGTTCCCTAACTCTGTCCGATTCATCAAAATACTGTGCTATAAGTGATCGCTTTGTGTACGTTTTCGTTACACATTTTTTACGAATACGAACACATTTTTTAGTTAACTATCTAACTATATGCAAGTTAAGTTTAATGGCACATGGATTGGATAAAGAATAGCATGTCGAATAGAAAAAGTCAAAACGAAAATTTAAACAACACGGTCATGAATAGCTCAACGGTTAAAACTCAAAAAAATTTAAGTGCAATATTAGGTCTAGCACTTGCGGTCATCACATTGTTTCAAGCAGGAGCAGTAAAGTCAAACGAAGTTTCTGATAGAAGCTTAGCCTCAATTGAAGAAGCTGAGTTGAGAGCTGAAATCGATAACATCTTCCCTGACGATGGATTAACGATCACAGAGAGAGCTTATGCAGAAATTGCTGCTGAACAAACCAAGTACGTAAAGGTTTTTAATGCCGAGAATGAGTTGGTCGCTCAAGGCTTAACTACTGAAAACGATGAATTAAGACAATTGGTAAAACAAGCTGATTTTCTTACTCAAGTATCAGGTCAAAAGTATTACAGAATATCAGAATAAGTCTTGGTCTAGAGCAATCTAACCGCAGACACTATTCGCAAGGTCAAAGTCAGTTTAGTTTAATTAAGGTCAATTTTAGGTAAGAAAGCCCCGAATCGGGGCTTTCTTTTTTTAGCCAAACTTTAACTCATTATTAAAGAATCAAAGTACCTTTTACTGAAAACGTACTGCCTTCAACTCTTCGGTCAGTGCACGCCCTCGTCTTTCAATTTTTTCATCACCAATGGGCACCAGTAACTTTTTAAATAAAATCAAATGATCTTCTGAATGCTCCTTTCCCCTTTGGGCTTTAATATCAAAGTGGAAAAATTTCGTCCACAACACAGCTTTTACATGTGTTTTATGAAGGTCGTACATTACCATTTCGGCTTGTACGTACTTTTCGGTATAATCAATCAGTCTTGATTGCACAATCACTTTTTCCATTACAAAAACTGGCCTAACATAGGTCATTTCGTGATGCCCCACTACCCAAGATCTTCCTTCTTCCTTGGCCATTTTAAAAACATCGAAATCGTAAGTGCTGATGAGATGATCCTCTCTTACATTCAACATATAATCTAAGTACTTAGAGTTATTGAGATGGCCATAAGGGTCGCAATCTTGAAAACGCACCAATACTTGGCTTTCGGGTTCTTTAATCAATTCTTTCATCATAATATTAATAGACCAGTCTGTCTAATTTTGAGTTAAAAATTTTTTAGCTATTCAGAATAATAGGAATATATATTTTCTGGTTTTTAAGGTATTTAACATCCTTGTGTGCTTGGCTTAAAACAAAGGCTCCTTCAAACATCGCATATAACTGCTCTGCTTTTTGGTTGGCTTTAGATATTCCTCTGCGTTCTAAATAACCTGCCAAATTTTCTTGCCAGCCTTTGAATATATTCTCGCATGCCAAACGAATATCTTCATCCATTGAAGTGGCCACAGCTGCTACTGCGGTAATCGGGCAAGCGTCTTTGTAATCAGATTCAAGCAAATCATTAATCATTACATCTACCATAGCAGAAAGGCCTTCTAAAGCTGGCTGACCTCTTAATGCCTCACCATACTTAAGCATTTGTGCTTCCCCTCCATATTGAATGGCTTGGCGAATGAGTCCGTTTTTGCCATCGGGAAAATGGTGGTATAGCGAACCCTTAGGTACACCCACTTCTTTCAGCACTTCAGAAATACCCGTTCCGGAATAACCTTTCCTACGAATTAAGCCTGCTGTAACCTGAATTAGCTTGTCCTTTGTCGATAGCATGTTCAAAGTAAATAAAAATAGACCGATTAGTCTAGTAATTCAAAAATTATTTCTTCTCCCCTTACAAAACAAAAAAGCCAACCGTCTTTCGACAGTTGGCTTCTCATTTATATTAAATCGAGTACTACTTAACTTCTTCGTACTCTACGTCAGATACGTCACCTGATTTTGAATCGTCTTCTGCACCTGCGTTTGCATCCGCACCGCCTTGTGCACCTGCAGCGTCAGCTCCTTGGCTTGCAGCGTACATTTCTTGCGAAGCAGCTTCCCAAGCTTTGTTCAAAGTTTCCATTGCGGCATCAATGCCTTCAATGTCTTGGCTTCCGTGAGCAGTTTTCAAACTAGCAAGAGCTTCTTCGATAGGCTTTTTATTGCCTTCAGAAAGCTTATCGCCATACTCTTCTAATTGCTTTTCAGTTTGGAAAATCAATGAGTCGGCTGTGTTTAACTTTTCAACCTTCTCTTTCTCTTTTTTATCAGACTCAGCATTGGCCTCAGCTTCTTGCTTCATTTTTTCGATTTCCTCATCTGTTAAACCAGAAGAAGCTTCGATTTTAATTTTCTGCTCTTTTCCTGTGCCTTTATCTTTAGCCGACACGCTCATGATACCGTTTGCATCGATATCGAAAGTTACTTCGATTTGAGGAACACCTCTTCGTGCTGGTGGAATATCGCTCAAGTGGAATCTACCAATAGTTCTGTTGTCCTTCGCCATTGGTCTTTCACCTTGCAATACGTGAATTTCTACAGAAGGCTGATTGTCGGCAGCAGTAGAGAAAGTCTCCGATTTCTTGGCTGGAATAGTAGTGTTCGACTCAATCAATTTAGTGAACACACCACCCATGGTTTCGATACCTAGTGAAAGAGGCGTTACATCAAGTAACAATACATCTTTTACTTCACCAGTTAACACACCACCTTGAATTGCTGCACCAATCGCAACTACCTCGTCAGGGTTTACACCTTTTGAAGGTTTTTTACCAAAGAATGCTTCTACTACTTCCTGAATTTTCGGGATTCTTGTAGAACCACCTACCAAGATTACTTCATCAATATCTCCTGTGCTATAACCCGCGTCAGACAAAGCCTTTTTCACTGGCTCCATTGATCTTTTTACCAAGTTATCTGCTAATGATTCAAATTTTGCTCTTGACAATGTTCTTACCAAGTGCTTTGGTACACCGTCAACTGGCATAATGTATGGCAAGTTGATTTCAGTAGAGTTAGAAGAAGACAATTCGATTTTTGCTTTCTCCGCTGCTTCCTTCAATCTCTGAAGTGCCATTGGGTCTTTTCTCAAATCAATTCCTTCGTCTTTGTTGAACTCATCTGCCAACCAGTCGATGATTACTTGGTCAAAATCATCACCACCTAGGTGAACGTCACCATTGGTAGATTTTACTTCGAACACGCCATCGCCCAATTCTAAGATTGAGATATCGAAAGTACCTCCACCTAAATCGTATACCGCGATTTTCTGCTCTTTATCTTTTTTATCAAGTCCGTAGGCCAAAGCCGCAGCAGTTGGCTCGTTGATAATTCTTTTTACTTCTAAACCAGCAATTTGTCCCGCTTCTTTTGTAGCCTGACGCTCAGCATCGTTAAAGTAAGCTGGCACAGTAATTACCGCTTCAGTTACTTCTGTTCCCAAGTAATCTTCGGCAGTAGACTTCATTTTCTGAAGAATCATTGCTGAAAGCTCTTGTGGGGTATACTTTCTATCACCGATTTTCACTCTTACGGTGTCGTTATTTCCTTTTTCTACTTCGTATGAAATGCCTCTTAGTTCTTCTGAAACATTAGAGAATTTCTTTGCCATAAATCTCTTAATTGAGCTTACGGTGTTTTTTGGGTTGGTGATTGCCTGCCTTTTTGCAGGGTCTCCTACTTTTCTCTCTCCGTTACCATTGTCTAAAAATGCCACAATAGACGGGGTTGTTCTTCTTCCTTCGCTATTAGGGATTACCACAGGCTCATTACCTTCCATTACGGCAACGCACGAGTTGGTAGTTCCTAAGTCAATTCCAATAATTTTTCCCATGATGTATAAATGATTTCTTTTCTGTTGCTATTTAAACTCACTCCGTATTTATCAATGGTTGTGCCAAAGGAATTTGCCTGACATTTGGTGACACATTGACAGAAGGATGCACAAAAAAAGTCTAGCCGACTGACTAGACTTCTGTTTTACAGCGTCAAAAATTGTATTAGGCCATCTTAACGTTTTCTAAAGAGAATACAAAAGCGGTCGCGTTTGCTCCAGATCCTCCACCTGTCATTACAATATCGGCAGAGGCCAAACCTAAGAGTGAAATTTCTGTGTTGATATTACTAATAATAGCCGAATTCATGATTTGGCCTTGCGTAATTTGAGAAGCTACTCCAATAAAAATTGTTGGTGTGAATTCGAAAACGGCTTTTTGACCTGGTGCAATATTGGATTTCATTGCGATCACGCTCCCATCTCTATAAACATAACCACTAACCGCTCCCCTTTGCAGCGAGTTTTTTAATTCTATGCTTTTTGGTGAAGCGGCTGATCCTGAGTATTGAATTAAATCACCAGAAGGTGCCAAAACCATTTCGAATGCCTGACCGGGCATGGCGGATAGATGCGGAGTGTAATTCCCATAGCTATCACTCATAGCTACTTGGAGTACACTAGAATAAGTAAAAGGATGATAATCGCCTTGGCCACAATTCTTAATAACTTTCCAGGCTATTGCGATTTCATCGAAACTAGTAGCCATGTTCTTCTGAAAAAGAACGATCTCCGAATTATTCTGATCGTTGGACTTATTAATAAAATTCAATTGTATTGCGCTCATGAGGTTGAGGTTAAGTTATTATTAAACAATAAGTATAATTAAAAAAATTAGACTAAAAGTTAAGGGTTTAAATGTACAATAACAACCAATCCTATTTATGCATCACATGAAGTCAACTCATTAAAAAAGGACACGCTTAACCGTTCCTCCATATTTTTTATCATAAATTTCCGACTACATAATGAATGCATAACTTGTCTGGCAGTTGACAAAATACTATGGCCGCTATTTTCTACTACCTGTTTGTAAAGCCCGTTTCACTATTACCCTTGGGGCTAACTTATATTATTTCCGACATCTCATGCTTTATCATTTATAGGGTTGTTGGCTATCGAAAAAAGGTGGTAACCACCAACCTTAAAAACTCATTTCCAAATATGTCCGAAAAGGAGATCAGGGAAATTAGAAAGAAATTTTACAGTCACTTCACAGATTTTCTTTTTGAGAGTTTTCGGAATTTCAGTATTACTGAAGAAGAAACATTGGCTCGCTTTAAGGTTGTCAACCCTGAAATTTTAAAACCATTTGCTGATGCCAACCGAAGCGTTATTATTGTTGGGGGTCATTATAATAATTGGGAGATGTTAGCAGTTGGAATCGACCATTACATTGAACATCAGAGTGTAGCGATCTACCACAAACTTGGGAACAAGTTTATAGACAATAAAGTGTTAAAATCGAGATGTAAGTTTGGTTTAAAACTTATCCCTCGCCCTGAGGTGAAAAAATTCTTTGAACAAGACGATCAGCTCACAGCTACTATTTTCGGATCTGACCAATCGCCCAGTATTGCTAAGAAGGTGTACTGGACCCAATTTCTGAATCAAGAAACTGCTGTAATGTTTGGGGCAGAAAAGTTTGCCATAGAAAAAAACTACCCTGTTCTTTATGGAGGCCTCCACAAAGTAAAGCGCGGTTATTACGAGTTCAAGCTTGAATTACTCTTTGATGAGCCCACCTTATGTAAGCATGGCGAAATCACAGAAGCTCATACCAAGTGTCTAGAAAAACAAATTATTGAAGCCCCTCAATACTGGCTTTGGACGCACAAGCGATGGAAAAGAAAAAAGACCGCAGAAGAGAGGCTAGAAGAGCAAGCATTGGCCAGTAAAGGCTAACATTCTAAAAGACAATGTGCCTCGCGCTTTTTCTTTTATCTTTGCACCTCAATTCAAAATTGTATGGGTTTAAAGGAGGAGATAGCGAAACGAAGAACTTTCGGAATTATTAGTCACCCCGATGCGGGAAAGACAACTTTGACTGAAAAATTACTTCTTTTTGGAGGGGCAATTCAGAAGGCTGGAGCTGTAAAATCGAGTAAAATCGATATGCATGCGCGTTCCGACTGGATGGAGATAGAAAAGCAGAGAGGTATCTCTGTGGCTACTTCCGTAATGGCCTTTGAATATGAAGGCATGAAGGTGAACCTACTCGATACGCCTGGTCACCAAGATTTTGCCGAAGATACTTACCGAACGCTTACCGCAGTTGATTCCGTAGTAATGGTAGTGGATTGCGTTAAAGGTGTGGAAATCCAGACGGAAAAACTGATGGAAGTTTGCCGTATGCGTAATACGCCTGTAATCTCTTTCATCAACAAGATGGACAGAGAGGGCAAAGACCCTTACGATTTACTGGAAGAAATTGAAAGCCGTTTGAACATCAATGTTCACCCACTTAGCTGGCCTATTGGAATCGGAAAAACATTTAAAGGGGTTTACAGCCTTTACGACAAAAGCTTAAGACTTTTTCAACCTAGCAAGCAAAGACTCTACGAGGAAACCGTAAAATTATCGGACATTAACAGCCCCGATTTAGAGAAATTTATTGGAGAAAAAGATGCCAAACAGCTTCGCGAAGATGTTGAGCTAATTCAAGATCTATATGGCGATCTAGATATCGATGCCTACTTAAATGGAGAAATCGCCCCAGTATTTTTTGGCTCTGCGGTGAACAACTTTGGGGTGAAAGAACTTCTAGACACTTTCCTTAAAATTTCACCAAAACCACTGGCCAGAAGTACTGACGAAAGACTGGTTGAGCCAACAGAAGAAAAGTTTACGGGTTTCATATTTAAAGTGCATGCCAATATGGATCCTAAGCACAGAAACCGTATTGCTTTCTTGAGAATTTGCTCTGGTAAATTTGAAAGGGGTAGCAATTATTATCACACCCGTCAGGATAAGAAATTTAGAATTTCGCAAGCCACCGCCTTTATGGCACAGGACAAAGAAACCATTGACGAGGCTTGGCCTGGTGACATCATCGGCTTGTATGATACTGGCAACTTCAAAATTGGCGATACGCTTTCGGATGGAGAGAAAGGCACCTACAAAGGTATTCCAAGCTTCTCTCCTGAAATTTTCAGGGAAGTAATTAACCGCGATGCCATGAAAACCAAGCAACTTGAAAAGGGCTTGAACCAACTTATGGACGAAGGTGTTGCGCAGTTGTTCAGTTATGAATTAGGTTCTAGAAAAGCAGTGGGTGTTGTGGGGCAACTTCAGTTTGAAGTAATTCAATACCGATTGAAAAATGAATATGGCGCTTCGGCAGATTTTGTGCCGATTCAAGTGCATAAGGCTTGCTGGTTTTCTTCAAAAAACCCAAAGAAACTTCAGGACTTTATGGATTCTAAACAGCGCCATATTGCCAGAGATAAAGATGGCAAACTGGTGTTTATGGCTGAATCAAGAGCTTGGTTACAAATGGTTCAGGACAATTTCCCTGAAATTGATTTTCACTTTACTAGCGAATTCTAATGGAAAAAATAGTTCAACCCATCTATGAAGACAATCACCTGCTGATTGTGAATAAACCTGCTGGAATACTGGTTCAAGGTGATAACACTGGCGACAAGCCATTGGTAGATTATTGCAAAGACTACCTAAAGGAAAAATACAACAAGCCGGGGGCTGTGTTTTTAGGTGTGGTTCATAGAATAGACAGGCCTGTAAGTGGAATTGTGGTTTTTGCTCGCACCTCTAAAGCGCTTGAAAGAATGAATAAGCTTTTCGCTACCCGAAAAGTGCAGAAAACGTATTGGGCTGTGGTGAAAAGAAAACCGAGACAGCCAGAAGGAAAATTAATCAGTTGGCTGAAAAAAGATCCTTCTAAAAACATCACCACTGCTTACGATTACCAAGAAGAAGGTTCGCAAAAAGCAGAACTTGACTTTAAGGTGTTAGGTAAATTGAACGATCATTATTTGATCGAAGTAAAGCCAATTACTGGTCGTCCGCACCAAATTAGGGTTCAACTTTCAGAATTGGGCTGCCCCATTCGTGGCGATTTGCGCTATGGTTTTTCTAAACCAAATCCAGACAAAAGTATTAACCTACATGCCAAAGGACTTTACTTTGAACACCCAATAAAAAAAGAGCCTTTGATCATCCGCGCAGGCTTGCCAAATGACCAGTTCTGGGAGCAATTCTTGACTTTGGAGAAGATCAAAATCAAGGACAAAAACGTAGACAAAATTTATTAAGTAATACAATAGCCATTTTTAAAACATGCAGAACGATCCAGAATTAAGCGGCAAATACTTGGGCACTATTACCAAGGACTTTGTACTGGTGGCCGAAACATTGAAAGAAGCGGCTTACCAAGTGAAGAAAAGAGGTTTCTCTGAATTTCCCATTTTTCCTATTTCTAAAACCGACATTTCTGTTGGGCAACTGTTAATAGGAAAGAATGAAATGAATACTACTTGGAACTACTCTATCACTTATTTAGATGAATTTGTGCAGCGCAAATTGGTAGAAGATGAAGAGGCTTTTAAAAAAGCTTATAAAGACCCTGATGAGTTTTGTTGTCTTTTTGTGGTAGATCAAGAGTTCACAAACTTCTTGTTTATTCCTTATCCTGAGGATTAGCGGCAAAATTTAGCTTCACAACCCTCCAAAAGTTCTCCTTTTAGCATTTAACTAGGTGATTTAACACCGTCAATATTGCTATATCAACTTTTGGAGGGTTTATACGCTATAGCGCTTGATAACCAATCCTCAGATTCTTCGTTCTCCTTTCAATATATTCCATTAAATTGATGTATGGGTGAAATTGCCGAAGAGACAAGAAACATGGTGCGTGGTCTGCTCACCAAGCTCTCAGATATGAGGGCTGATTTAACATGGAGAATCAATAACACATATAGCAACGGAATTGATAATACCGTTTTGGAAATTTTGATTTTTGAAAGTAATCATCAAACAGGAAGAATTGCTTTTCAATTAGAAGACGGTCATGTAATCAATTACCGCTACAAGGAAGTAGAAAAACAATTACCCGCTCAAATTATGGATGTACTTTTAGATGTAATCAGTTTTGAAATGACGGTTGCTTAGTTTCTTTCTCCATTAGCTTTGCATAGCCCTCCATTAGTACTTTCGTTTTAACCCCTACTTTTCCGCTAGCAATTTCTTCATCATTAATCTTCACAACAGGCATTACTTTTTTATTGGTGCTTGTCATAAAAAGCTCTTCTGCTACCAAAACCTCTGTCAAAGTAATAGGTCTGATTTCCACTTTAAAACCGAGCTGAGGAGCCATATTGATCACATTCATTCGGGTAATCCCGGGCAAAACTCCTTCTTCATTTGTAATCAATTTGTTTCCTTCTACTAAAAACACATTGCTGCGCGAAACCTCACTGATATATTGACCATCATGATAAAGTACATCAACATGTCCTTTTTGCTTCCATATGGGTTCTAACCGAACTGCGGTAGCATAGTTGGTAGTTTTCACTTGGGGCATTTCGCGGGTAAACTGATGAGTCATTAAACTCACGCCCTCAGTATAAAAGGACGGATTTGTTTCTGCAACCGCGGTGTTGGTAATAATCAAATTCGGCTTTCCTGCCGAAAAACCATCGGGCGAAGCACCACCTGTCATTAACACCTTTACACCTGAAAGTGGAAACTTGTTGTGGTCAATCAGCTTTCTGATGGCGGATTCAATTTCATTGCGTGAAAAAGGAATTTCCATTCCCAACAAACGCGCAGAGTTTTCAAAACGGTTTAAATGCGCCTCCATAAAAGCAGGCGCTCCATCATACACTTTGAAATAATCGAAAATTCCGAAACCTCGTAATACACCTACATCGTCAATTGAAAAGGTAATCGACTCTTTCGGAACAAAATTACCATTGAAGAATTGAATGGATTCCATAGCTAAAAATTATAGAGTAAAGATGCTGATATTTTTAAAATCGGAAATAGTGTTTGACCGAAAAACTCTTGATGTTATTTCCTCCTAATGCCTGTTTGCCATTCTTGTTAAACCCTTAACTTTAAAAGGAAAAATTTGCTACGATCACCGTAATGGCTAAAGATTATTATCAAATATTGGGGATTACCGAAGAAGCCGATCAGCAGGAAATAAAAAAGGCCTATCGGCAAAAAGCACTTGAACTTCACCCCGATGTAAACCCTTCTCCTGAAGCCATTGCTATTTTTCAAGAAGTGAAAGAGGCTTATGAGGTTTTGGGCGATGAAGAGGCTCGTATACATTATGACAGCGGAACGATAATTATCAACTTCGAAGATTTTGAAGAGCCCGCCCAAAGGCAATATTACCAGCCTGAATCTCAACCCGTTCCCACAAATTTTAAAATCTACGCCAAACAAAGCACAAGACTATGTGCTTTGGCACTGGTTTTCAGTCTAACCTTCTTTTTCGATTGGCTTGTTCAGGGCGATTTAGGTACTACGGAAGTTGAACATGCCGAAGTGAGTGATTACAGTGGACGAAATGGCGGTCGCTATTTTATGCATGTGGCCACCTCATTTGGCAACTTTAAGACTGTAACTTTTGGTAGCCCCATTTATGCAGGCGAAATTCTTGAAATGAAGAAAAGCCACATTTACGGTTTCCTCAAATACAAAAGGGCAAATGAGACTCAATTTCAGTTTACCTACAACACTCCTTCAATGATATTTTTCTTGGCGAGCCTCGTATTACTGGCTGGGTTTTTTGGAATCATTCCCAACACAAAACCCGAGCGAAAATTTAATGCTGCCATTATCGGCTGTTTCTTTAGCCTTACCTTAGTTATTTTCCTCTTGGCTGCTTAAATGATCCCAACCTTGTGCTTTTAAGTCAACCAAATTATTGTTTTTAGTTACCAACCTATTGCCTTTGGTTAACTCTTGGGTATGGCCTATAAAGTGGATGTCTTCGTGTTTTTCTAACTTTTCGTAATCCTCTTGCTTAATGGTGAAAAGAAGTTCATAATCTTCTCCTCCGTTCAAAGCACAAGTAATTGGGTCGAGGTTAAATTCCACTGCTGTTTCATAAGTCTGCCTGTCGATTGGAATTTTATCTTCATAAATCTGAATGCCCACACCAGAATTGGAGCTCAAGTGCAGACATTCTGAAGCCAGCCCATCTGAAATGTCGATCATGGAAGTAGGTACTACCCCAAACTCCGCCAGTTCATGAATAATATCCATTCTGGCAATCGGTTTTAACTGGCGTTGAACAATATATTCGTAATTATCTAACTGCGGCTGCAAATCTGGATTGGCCAAAAACGCTTGTTTTTCACGCTCCATTACTTGAAGTCCCATAAAGGCGCCTCCTAAATCACCAGTAGCACAAAGAATATCGCCAACTTTTGCTCCTTTGCGGTAAGTAACTTTTTCCTTTTCTACCTTACCAAAAATAGATATGGATATGATCAGCCCACTATTCGAAGTAGTAGTGTCTCCGCCTACTATATCTACTTGAAACGCTTTGGCGGCTGCTTTCATGCCTTCGTAAAGTGCTTCAATGGCTTCTACAGAAAAACGATTACTGATCCCTAAGGAAACGGTTACCTGTTCTGGCTTACCGTTCATTGCGGCAATGTCAGAAACGTTGACCGAAATGGCCTTGTAGCCTAGGTGTTGTAACGGCACATAAGATAAATCGAAATGCACTCCTTCTACCAACATATCGGCTGCCAATAGACCAAATTCATCTCCAGCATTAATCACCGCGGCATCGTCTCCAATACCCATTACTGTGCTGTGGTTTTGTGTGTTGATTCCTTGGGCCAATCGGCTGATTAAACCAAATTCACCTAGTTGAGATAATTCTGTTCTGCTTTCTGACATGGCTTTTCCTCGTTTCGGTCGCAAAGATACTATTTTAGTCAATAGTCAATAGTCAATAGTCAATAGTCAATTGAAACACGTGTGTAGAAAGAGGTTGCTTGATTTTCCTCTTTTATTTTGCGCTCATCCTTTCAATCAAAACAATGAAGAAGACAAAACTCATTTCACAAATGACCAATGACCAATCTACTATTTTACCTCCTGACAAAGCTCAACCAATACTCCGTTGGTTGATTTAGGGTGAAGAAAACAGACGATTTTATTGTCGGCTCCTTTTTTGGGTGTTTCGTTGAGTACGGTAAAACCTTCCGCTTTTAAGCGAGCGATTTCAGCTTCAATATCTTCCACATCAAAAGCAATATGATGAATGCCTTCGCCTTTCTTTTCAATGAACTTGGCAATTGGGCTGTCGGGGTTGGTAGCTTCTAGTAATTCGATTTTATTTGGCCCTACTTGGAAAAACGAGGTTTTCACTCCTTCCGTAAGTACATCTTCTATCTTATAATGAGGTTCACCAAATAGCTTAGCAAATAGCGCGTTGGAATTATCAAGGTTCTTTACGGCAATGCCGATGTGTTCTATCTTTCGCATAGACTTATTGAATCATTAACTATCTTTGTAAATTAAAGGAAACTTTCGAGGCCTTGTGCCTGTTTCTAATCGAGGCTCAAATTATCGCATTTGGGCAGCATAAAAAAATCAATGCATATGACGGGTGCCGGAACAGATATCCATGTAGAGAGTATTAAGCTTCAACGCGAGATTGAAAGCCATTTAAGTATTAAAGGAAGCGAATTGAGTTTTGAGTTTCAGCAGAGCGAGGGTAAAACCAAGCTTGACCTGATTACGATTAGCCCAAGGCACAACCAATCTTTTCTTTTCCAGTCTGTGTTGGGCATAGATAAGCTTGATGCGTTGAGAAAAATGTTGGACTACGTAAAGTCTTACAAAGACAAATACCAGTCTTACACCGTTCAGTGGATTGCGAAGGGCGAAAAAGAATTGCACACTTCGTATTTCAGAGCGGGCAATATGTACGATGCGCTCGATAAATTATATTATGGACGCGACATCAACACCATAACCGTTTTTAGTATAGTACTTAATCCTGTGGCCTAATGATAACAGTAACAGATTCAGCAAAAAATAAAATTTTTGAGCTTCGTTCTAAGGACGGAATATCAAATGACAATAATATTAGGGTTTCGGTGCAAGGCGGAGGCTGCTCTGGCTTGATGTACGACCTTGATTTTGATTCTGAAATAAAGGAAAAAGACGAGGTTTTTGAAGACAAGGGAATTAAAATATTGGTCGACAGAAAAAGCCTCTTGTACCTGTTGGGTACTACCCTCGATTTTTCTGACGGACTGAACGGAAAAGGTTTTCAGTTTGTAAACCCGAACGCTTCGCGCACTTGTGGTTGCGGAGAGAGTTTTTCGGTATAAGCATTTCCAAAATATTGAATTGAAAAAGGTGTCTCGAAAGGACACCTTTTTTGGTTAGGTAATTGACTTCTTATATATAAGATAGGTCTCCCAAAGCAATTCAAAATAAGCCTCTAAGGAAATATCCGCCAATTCAGTCCCTCTTTCCAAGTTTGATTCTAGTATAAAAGCTCTTTGAACTGCCGCCCCATACCTATAGTTATCCCTAGTGATAGTGTAGTCAAAAGAGATGTGGGTTAAATAGTCATCATATCTAAATAATTTTTTCTCAGTGAAAGAATCGTTGTAAGGAAAATTACTCCTGTCTAACAGCGGAATTAGGTCAGAAATTCTATCCTCAACCTTATTGCTACTATTGCTATCGGAAGCCATTACTGGTGCTCCTGTATTTTTTAACTTGATCAACCCAGTTTCAAGTCCTTCTGTAGACCCAAAGAGAAATCTCAAAAACTCGATAATAAGTGGAAAGTTCAATTGTTTTGAGCTTTCTACATCTCTACTTGTTTTCGTTGACAAAGTAATTTTCCTTCCGATTTCACTATACATCAAACCGTTGAGCTTCAATAATGACCTCAAATTCAAAGCTTGTGATCTAATCAATGCTCTAACTAAAAAGACAACTTCACTTGTAATAGCATTACGCCAATACGAAAAATCCGCTACAGAATGAGGGCCAGTTGTTATAGACTCGAACAATGCTCTAAGGCTTTCTACAATCTCTTCTTGAATATTAAATTCGAAAACAGTCTTGGAATAAAATTTATCTATATAGCCAGAAAAATTGACATTCTGACCATATCGGTTTTGGAAAATATTATGAACATTTTTAATGTCTAAAACGAAGACCACTTTCTCAAAACCGAACTTGTTATCTTCTTCTTTATCAAAATCTACATGCGCAGCAAAAACATTAAGTAGCCTAAACAAATGATCTGGATCAACGCGGTCCAAATCGTCAATCACTAGAATATTCTCTTTGACTAACCCACCTTTAATGTTTTCTAGCAATGATTTAATGAGAGAGGAATAAAAATCAAATTCATAGATTGAGCCTTTCGATTCAGACATATCTTCTATAAAAGAGGCTATGTGGGTAAACTCTGTTTTGTTCAAAGCATCGTGCTCTTCTTTGAACTTACCAACTAAACCGTCTAAGTCTTTTAATACCTCTGAAATGGGTTTTCCAATCTTTGGTACAGCCTTTAAAAAAATATGAAATAGCTTATGAAACTCCTGTTTTGCAAAAAACGATAAGTGCTCTAGCTTAGAAATCGAAGCTTCATATACTATGTGTTCAAACTTTAATATTTCATAAAAGAGATCATACTTAATAAGTTCGAAGATGTCTTCATTTGAAGAGACAGAATAGTTTACAGGGAATAGATGTATCACATTATACTTCTTCTCGTTAATTTCTGAAAACTCCTTGATGAAGGTAGTCTTACCGATACCAAAAGGCCCCGAAAAAATGATGCGTTTATTGCCTTCCAGGTTTAAATGATCGGCAAAGTCCTTTTTTGGTTTAGATATATCAATTCGAAATTCAGTCATTTTCTTCATCATAATTACTAAAACAAAGTATCACTTTAATTTTAAAATCTATTCATAATACCGCACTGAAATAAAGCGTCTTGAGAATTACATTTGACATTAGAATTCAATAGCTTAGAACCATAAGCCCATAAAGCATTCGCAATGGAAAGATTGAGTAAGTCAGAAATTAGCTCCTATCAATCCAATAAGAGGTCTCCTGCGATAGAAGCACTGGTGGCACATCTTTTAAAAATTGGTCTCACTTTTAGGCCTGACAATCCAGAAGGTAGTTCAATTGTTTGTTTTGCCGAAAGTGAAGAATTACGACCTGAATTCCGCAGCAGCTATACTTCTACTGACTTAATCCATTATATCTATGCTGATTTGACGAACGCTGAACAGACTGATTTAATGAACATTACCTACCCAAAAAACACAGCGCAATTTTGGGCTTTGGTAGCCCAAGGGCAAACTGAGAATTGAAATAAACATTGAAACCTTCCTTTTTCAACCTAAGATTGAATAGCTTAGAATTATAAGTCATAAAAAAATTAGAGATGGAAAGACTGAACAAATCGCACCGAATGAGCCAGATTGTAATGCATGGCGACACTATTTATTTGGCTGGCCAAGTATGTAAAGACGACACGCAAGACATGAAAGGCCAAACCCAAAGTGTATTGGATAAAATAGATGCACATTTAGAAAGTGTGGGTTCTAATAAATCCAAGCTACTGATGGTTCAGGTTTTTGTTTCTGACATGAGTCTTGTAGGGCAAATGAATGAGGTTTGGGATGCTTGGGTAGACCAAGAAAACCCTCCTGCCCGCGCCTGTGTTCAAGCGCCTTTTGCCCGTCCAGAATTACTGGTAGAAATGGTGGCTACCGCTGCCATTTAGATTTTATCAACTTATTTGAAGGTCGGCCGGAACTGGGTAATCTGGCCCCGACACTTCCTTAAAGTTATAAGCAGAAGGAAGAGGTGCACACCTGTGTTCGGAGATTTGTTGCATTAGATCCTCTATTTCTATCTCTTCAGATTCGAAATATGCCTTTTCATTTTCTGTAAACACTCCGGTAACATCTCGTTTCAGAATTTCTTTCATCCACTGCTTTCTAAGGAGCGCCCATTTTTCATCTTGATGAGCATCTTCTAAAACGGCTTCAATGGGTCTGACTTCAACATATATTGTTCTTCTCACTCCCTCAGATCGCTTTGGTGCTGAACTATGAAGAATCATGGCATCATGTATTAAAATATCTCCTGCCTTAGCTGGTTGCTGAACTACTCCTGGCGGATTCCAACCATATTTTGATTCCAGTTCAAACAGGTCTTGGGTCTTAAATTGTGTTTTGGGAACAAAGCTTAAACACCCATCATTCAAGTTGGCATCGTCTAAATAAATACCCACGTTCAGGTACGGATAATTTCTTGAGTGGGGCGCATCTTGATGCCACTTGACCACTGGGTGAGGGTGTTGATGTTTATAGAGAATATCTGTTTGAAGCACCACCGAGGTAACTCCACTGTATACCTTTATCAGTTTTAATAAACTCGGAGTTGCCAGCAGATTCAGAAGATCATCAGTATATTTTAGGTGTAAATCATCAAAGCGCATTACTCTTGGCCCAACAGAATCATTGGTAACACAGGCGCCTTGCAGAGCACTTCCTTTATGATGAAGCTCCAATGCTTCGTTTTCTATTTCATTGGCAATTGTTCTCAACCTGTTAAGCACCTCTTTTGAAATACCTTCTTTAATTAGGCAAAAGCCATCTTCTAAAAATTTACCTGTATCCATCTTACTTGTTTTCACGTCTTGCAAAATTCATCTATGCTGGTAATCATTTCTCTCCATACAAGTCAGGCTTTTTAATGACCATCCAAAGACTAAGCTTTACGATTTCCCCCATGTTGGTACAGGACAAAAATGCTTTTTCATCGTAATATTTAGCGAGGTCTTTTCGCAACTTTTTTACTTGTTCGGGAAAAGCCAGCGTATCTTTAATCATAGCATTGATAAGGTCTAGCACACGATAACGCTCTACCCTAAGTCGGTTGGCAATCAATGAGCGCTCTTCCTTTTGATATTGCTTTACCGTAGCGGGCGTCATATGTTTAAGCCCCAATTCAATCAGTTCATTATTCTGTTTGAAATATTGAGGCAGGTAAACACTTTTTCGCCCTTCATAAGATTGCTGATCGAAATCTATGGCCTTCAATCGATACGTCACTTCTTCAAAATCAGGAGTTACGTTTACCACAAAGTTACTAGAGTGCATATCACCCAAAAGCCGAACGAAACATCGTTCATTGAACTTAACAAATTCTTTGGCCAGTCTAATCTCATTAAGCATTTTGCTATTCATATGGTTCTTTATAAACTCATCTCCGGGAATACCCACAATGTGTTCTTCGATTAAAGTGTTTTTATGCACCACGTAGCTCATGCGGTTGGGCGAAAGCAAATGTTCTAACTCTAGCCCATAAATTCTGGAGGCATCAGCATTCTTCACATAGAAATAATCGAAGTTATCGTTGATCTGGTTTACAATGCGTACCCTGAAAGGCTTCGTATTGCCAAAAGCACAGAGGTCAACCCTATCTACTTTAAGATGTTCCATCACCCCAACATCTCCATCGGCCATTAATACAGAGTAGATTTTTTTGAGTGACAAGTAAATGTCCTTCATTTCATCTTGAGCATAGAAAACCGTTTCCCAAAGAGTGTCATCGCCTTTAGAATTGTAAAGCGGAATGGCATTGTTGTACCTCAATAAATCATTGTATTGAATAGGTACTTCAATGAGCCTTTTATAGCGCAAAAGATAGGCGCGTAGCTCTTCGCTTATTTTAAACGGAATCTTCTTTTTACTGATCAGGGCCATTGCAATGTCTCTTTGCTGTAAGATAGTGATTTGGATGGTTAGGAGTTAGAAGTCAATAGTCAATAGTCAATAGTGAAAACGAGCTAAACAATTAATCGTCATTGCTCATTGGCTTCAGTGAAAGGAAGAAAACACAAAAATCGACCGTCATTCCGAAAGCTTACGCTTCAGATTCAGCGTTGGCGCAGGGATGCCTTTTTCAAGCGACCGCTGGTTCCGGTGCCTCGGGGTGTCCGTTCAAAACAGCAGCGGTAAAGAACAGACAGATTGCCGATTCATTAAACCTTGTTATCACAGGCTTAATTTCTCGTAATGACTATTCCATAAAGGAAGACACTGAAATTCAGGTAGTTGTTTAGCCTTGAGTATTTCGATATATTGATAGACTTTTTAAAGGGTATACCAAATTCAACCCATGATCAGAACCATCAAAATAGGGGTAATCTGCATTGTCCTGTGCCTAATTAGTTTGCCCAAACTTGCCTCGCAAGAAATCAAACTCAAAGAATATTCTTTCACTGAATTCTTTCAGATGATTGAAGAGGAAGAGGATTCAGTCTTCAGATTATCTAATGCCTTTTTAAAATTTAATAAAGAGACCGATCAAAAGTTTATACTGACCTTCGAACTCAACAAGCCATTCAACCTCAAATCGGCTAATGAAGATTCCATTCGGATTGATAAAGCATTGGAATTGACCAATATCGTGATAGAAAGTTTTGCAACGGCAACCCCTGAGTTTCTTCTTTTCGGGTTGGGAAAAGTCGTATTTTCTAAACCGGTTCAATGTACCAACTGCATCAATTTTATGGTAACTCAATCTACCTTTAATAGTACGATAACCTTTAAATATAATCGTCAAATTCGAGATTTGGCATTAATATTACCACCCATTCTCCCTCCATCATTATATATATGCAGCTCTAACTTTCAATCTGGCCTAGTAATAAGCAGTGGCTCCACTCAAGTATTTTCCCAATTCAACTCAGTTACTGATAAACGAAGTCTTCATCTGACATCTTTTGAAAATGTTATTAGTGCCAACAAAGAAAAAAAAGAAAGGGTTGCCATTTTAGGTTCCGTATTTCAAACAATCCTATTCAATAAAAATGTTGTTGAAGGATCCGCGAATCTAACAATTAGTTCAGAACCAGCAGAAACCCAAAACGAGAGTAATGGGAGGCTTTTCGGCTTAGAGATCAATGAAAATGAATTTAACGTGCCCATAACAAACCTACGTTTCGATGATCAAAATACCGACTTAGTTACAATGAAAGGTAATCGATGGTCGGGTCTAATCTTGACTTCAATAAGTGAATTGGATAGGATAAATACACTAATTGACGGGGCTTCACTCTCAGAGAAACTGATTGATGAAGAAACTTATAAGGGATACATTCTTCCTAGATTAGATGAAATGCAATTGAAGCAAGCTGATTTCTATTCTCAAAAGGATTTAGACAACTACCGGCAAAAACAAATGATAGAAGATGTGAACTTCTACAACTCCGAAGTGGCTTTGAGAGGTTTGTTTAAGAATTATTTCGACAGCAGGCATGATGCAACATCAGCCAACCAATTTTACATAGAAATTAAAGACCTAGAGACAAGGCGGTTAGCCTATTTGTATCATCAAAACCCTACCTTTGACGGCTTCTTTAAGTGGAGGATCAACCAATTTCTCAAATTATTCTCAGCATATGGTACAGAGCCTGCCAAAGCAGTTACATTTTCAGTCTATGTTATTATTGCTTTTGCCTTAATCTACCTTTTCTTCCCTAATCATTGGGACAGCCATGGCAAGGACAGAATTTTGCACCGTTACCAATTCTTCTTTAAGTACTTGAATAAAGATGCGGGTATGCACGATGTTTACTTGGAAGACAAACAAGATGAACTGGCACATTATAATGGTTTTAAAAGTTTCTTTATTGAAAATGGAAAGACTGTTCCGAAGTTTTTTCTAGCTACAGCTTTACCGCTCTACAGATGGTCCATTGCAAGTACCAAAACAACCTCTTGGTTTCTTCAAAAAATAGATATTTTTAAAGGCAAGTGGGTTGATTTACCTACTCCCCAACGAGCGGCCAAAACAACCCTGCTTATTTTTACATTTGTCATTGCCTTACTATATGATGTCTTTATAAAAATGTTGAATGCCTTAATGCTAAGCATTAACACCTTTACCACACTTGGATTTGGAGAGATTCCCATCAAAGGCTTACCCCGTTACTTGGCGATTATTCAGGGCTTTATCGGTTGGTTTATGTTAACTATCTTCTCTGTGAGTTTGATTTCACAACTACTGAACTAACAGCTGACTATCATTCCGAAAGGTGTCTTTTTCAGACAGCCGCGGGAATCCATCCAAATACAGAATGTCGGAGTAACTTGAAATTCTCAGCTACTTAGACTCTACCTTTTTAAAATGTAAACCTGAAAAATAAGAGTTGAGTTAGGAGGCACTTCACGGGTACCTTCTGATCCATATGCCATTCGTGCGGGTACTTTTATAAAACCATTATCCCCTTCCTGAAAATACTTGAGCCCTTCTTGAAAACCATCAATCAAATCACTCTTTTTTAGGTTAATACCTATTGGTTTCTTTGTTCTGAAGGAGCTATCAATTTCTTTTCCATTCTCTAAATAAGTAGCGTAGTGTAAAACCATATCACTAGGCTCTAAAATAGGCTCTGTATGGATTTCTCCTTTCACTTTTGAGAGCCCTAAGTTATATTTTACCTCAATCCATGTTATGCTATTGAATTGATCCTCTCTAATTTTTTCAAACTTCTCCTCAGGGTTTTCATCCGTCACAATATTTCCAGCTTCATCCCATTCTTTCAATTGAATTAGAATTCCACGGTCGTTATACTTTTCCTCGCGTTTCTTAGAACCGTCTTCGTACCAAAAGGAATGCTTACCAATTTTGATCCCATCCGCCATTCTACCTTGGTACTTCTTCTCACCATTTTCATACTTCTCCACTGTCTTCTGTGCAAAAACAGAGGCCGCTTGAAAACTAAGGAATAGACAAACACTAATAGTGAGCAGGAATGATTTCATGGTAGGAACTTTTAACTTCAAGAATGGCCAATTTACAAAGAGAACATTGCTAGAACAACCTCTTTAATAATGCTAAGCCTCGCATTTAAGTTGGATTGTTAGCTGTATGTAATTAGAAAGAGCAGCCGTTTGGCTGCTCTTTCTATTTTGTTGCGCATATCATTCTCTTTTACCTACTCAACCTCGCAATATGCACCCAGCTGTTTTTGAATCGGGTGTCGTTTCTGATCTCTTTCATGCGGGCGATGGCCTTGTCAAAGTCGTTCAGGCTTTCGATGTAGAGGTAGTCAAGCTTGCGCTTTTGACTGGTGAAGATGTTGGCACTAGGATATTCTGC
>TARA_R110001632_G_scaffold233088_1_pt1 | contig 95590 bp, 91 predicted proteins | sample TARA_R110001632 | Tara Oceans TARA_R110001632 (sample SAMEA4398266) | marine metagenome | biome: Polar Biome; feature: [SRF] surface water layer (ENVO:00010504); material: water (ENVO:00002006), including particulate matter (ENVO:01000060) such as... | depth 5 m
TACCGGTGGGAGAGTAGGTCGCTGCCAATTTATTATCAAAAACCCCTTGCGAATAGCTTGGGGTTTTTTTATGACCTATTTTTTTGGGGGAGGGAAAGTAGAGCTTACTAAGTACTGATTCAGCATCAATACTCAATTGATTATTGAGCTACAATTTATTCACCGAATTGAGGAAAGTAAGAGGTTAGCATTAGAGTTTGTTTAGAATTCAATAAACTTATCTATTTGAGTATTAATAAGTTCGTTATATAGTTGGTTTATGACCTTTCCATTTGAGAAGTTTCTTTCAATACCGGCTAGTTTAGGTTTAAGAGCAAATACATGCATCCCTAAATAATTAAAAATGTCTGTGAGGTGAGACATGGCAAAAACTCCGCCTTGTACGCCTGAGGAAATGCCCACTAATGCAGCCTTTTTATCTCTAACTCCTTGAGGATATTTTAATCCATCGATGAATGTTTTAAGTATACCAGGGAAGGAACCGTTGTATTCAGGGACGATGAAAATTAGCTTTTTAGCACTTTGGACTTTATCTCTCATCGTATTGAAAATAGCGTTATTTCCATTGTTTTCGTAAAGAGCCGTTCCAGTGAAATCATGAGGTAAGTCAACGAGATCAACAATTTCGGCAGTAATGCCTTTTTCTTGAATAATGGATTGATAGTAATCTGCGACTTGTCTACTAACTGAATTAATACGATTGGTTCCTACTACAATTGTGATCATACTGTGATTTGATTTCAATTCGAAATTAAGGTCTTTGTCTGAAAGAGCATAGGACTATAAGCTTTTATAGAAGTATGATTATGGAATTAAGTTTTGACTTCTAAAGTTCCTCTCAAAATGAAATCTTTTGCATCTTTGAAATTGAATTAAGCATTGACACTATGGACTATACCAAACGAATTTTTGAAGCGCTTAACTACATTCAATCCGAAAATGATTTTCAACCTGAATTTGGTATCATATTGGGGACTGGTTTAGGGGCTTTAGTAGATAAGATTAGAATTGAGCATACAATTGAATATAGAGAGATACCTCACTTTCCCATTTCAACGGTAGAGAGCCATAGTGGTAGGCTGATTTTCGGAGAACTTTCTGGAAAGAAGGTTGTAGCTATGCAGGGGCGGTTTCATTATTACGAAGGCTATGACATGAAGCAGGTAACTTTTCCTGTCCGCGTATTGAAACTCTTAGGGATTAAGAAACTTTTTGTTTCTAATGCCGCAGGGGGATTGAACTTGAATTTTCAAGTGGCCGATTTAATGGTTATTGAAGACCATATTGATTTGGCTAAGGAGAATCCGTTAACAGGTGCTAACCTTGATGAATTTGGAGGACGCTTTCCTGATATGAGCGAGCCTTACGAACGTAATATGATCGATCAAGCTTTAGCGATTGCGAAGGAGGAAGGTATAAGATGCCATGAAGGTGTATACGCTGGGGTGAGTGGCCCTAATTTGGAAACAAGAGCCGAATATCGTTTTCTGAAAATCATTGGTGCAGATGCTGTAGGAATGTCTACTGTACCAGAAGTAATTGTGGCTCGACATATGAATTTGCCTGTATTTGCTATTTCTGCTATTACAGATTTGTGTGACCCAGATCACTTGGAAGTGGCCGAACTTTCTAAAATATTGGCAGCGGCAGCAAAGGCCGAAAAGGGGATGACTATTCTATTGCAGAAGTTGATTGCGCTACAGTAATTGTTAATTACTACGTTTTTCAAATTCTTCTCGATTGCGCTGATAAATTCTCTTATTAATACCGAAAGCTATTCTAACAGCGATTATAACCCAAAATGTAATCGCTGTCCAAATTATCAACTCGGCCATTTGAAGTAAATTATTTCAATTTGACTGCTGTTCCATAGGCAAGTATTTCAGCTGTTCCTTGCATAATCATAGCGGTTGTAAATCGAACATTGATAATAGCATCTGCTCCTAGTTTTTCAGCGTCCTTCGTCATTCTAAAAATTGCCTCTTCTCTTGATTCAGCTTGTAGTTGGGTATATTCATCAATTTCGCCCCCAACTAAATTTTTAAAGCCAGCGAAGATATCCCTACCTACATTTCTAGCTCTTACAGTACTACCTCTAGCAATACCTACGATCTCTATAATTTCTTTATTCGGAACAAAGTCTGTTGTTGATAGTATCATTTTCTTTTTTTTGAGAAGTTACTAAAAAATCGTTTTAAGATTAACATTGCTCTACAGTTCCATAATCAGTTTTAGCTTGTTAATTTCACACTATGGATATTCAAGGGAAAGTGGCCATTGTTACTGGCGTAAGTAAAGGAATTGGTTTGGAAGCGGTGAAGCAATTGTTGGAAGGTGGAGCCATTGTAGCAGGATGGGGAAGAACTTCACCCAAATTAGATGATCCTAATTTCCATTTTTTCAAGACAGATGTTTCTGATTGGGATAATGTTCAGGCTTCCTATAAAGCTACTTCTGATAAGCTTGGTAAGGCAAGTGTTTTGGTGAATAATGCTGGAATGGGTTATCAAGGGCTTATTCACGAAATGGATGTGGCCGAATGGAGAGAGATGTATGACATTAATGTTCATGGATTGTTTTATTGTATTAAAGTAGCCGTACCTAGCATGATAGAATTGGGAGAAGGTCATATCGTTAATATTTCTTCCATTGCAGGAACAAGTGGAATTAAAACAATGTCAGGCTATGTGGGAACAAAACATGCGGTTCGAGGAATTTCACATTCTATTTTTCAAGAGCTAAGAGAACACGGGATAAAGGTGACGACAATTTATCCAGGTTCAACCAATACCAATTTCTTCGATAGTATTGAATTGGCAAATGCCAACGATAATATGATGCGTCCGCAAGATGTAGCAAGTTCAATTGTTCAGTCTGTTCAAACTTTTGCAAATTACCATGTGGTGGATGTAGAAGTTCGCCCATTATGGCCAAAAGGAAAGCCCAATAAATAATATTAGGCCTCGTTAAGGATTCAATGTCGATACAGGTAAAGCAACTCACCAAAGTTTACGGACAACAGAAAGCTGTTGATGGAATCTCTTTTGAAGTAAACAAAGGAGATATTCTTGGTTTTCTGGGGCCTAATGGTGCGGGTAAGTCCACAACAATGAAAATTGCGACAGGTTACCTACCACCTTCCGAAGGCGAGGTAATTGTGAACGGGTTTGATATTGTGAAAGAGTCTAAAAAAGCGAGAGCCATTATAGGTTATTTACCAGAGCACAATCCGCTGTATTTAGACATGTTTGTTCACGAGTATCTGGCATTTATTGCTTCCCTTCATCAAATAAAAGGAGATAAAAGGAAGCAGCGGATAGCTGAAATGATTCGGCTTTGTGGTTTAACACGTGAGCAGAATAAGAAGATAAGCTCACTTTCAAAAGGGTACAGGCAAAGAGTAGGGTTGGCTCAGGCATTATTGCATGACCCTGAAGTGCTTATTCTCGATGAACCCACCACTGGCTTAGACCCCAACCAACTTGCTGAAATCAGAGGTTTAATTAAGCAAATCAGTAAAGATAAAACGGTAATTCTTTCGACTCATATTATGCAAGAAGTGAAAGCTTTGTGTAATAGAGTGGTGATTATAAATCAGGGTAGAATTGTGGCTAACGATTCGGTTGCTCATTTGACTTCGGGTGTAAAACAGGTTTTGCATGTGGAATTATCTAAACCAGTTGATCTTAAAGCTATTTCTGAAATTAAAGATTTTCAGTTTAAAGATTTAGGCGCAGGAAAATACCAGGTTACATCAAGGGTGAATAAAGATATTAGAGAGCGATTTTTTAAGCTGGCTTCGGAAAGAAACTGGGTGATTTTAGAAATGCAACTGATTGAGCAAGACCTAGAACAAATTTTCTATGACTTAACTAACCAACAGAGCAATGTGGGCGATTTATAGAAAGGAGGTTCAGCAGTTTCTGAATTCGTTGATCGCTTATGTTGTGATCGGTGTTTTTCTTACTGGTATTGGGTTGTTGATGTGGGTTTTCCCTGAAACCAGTGTAATTGATTACGGTTATGCCCAGCTCGATACACTATTCTCATTAGGCCCTTTTGTATACATGTTTCTTATTCCAGCCATTACCATGCGGATGTTGGCTGAAGAGAGAAAAGCAGGCACTTTAGAATTGCTGCTTACCCGACCATTAAGTGATTTTCAGATCATTTTTGGGAAATACATGGCTGCTTTTTCTTTGGTGGTTTTCTCTGTGCTGCCCACGTTGGTTTATTATTACTCGGTTTATCAGCTCGGAAACCCAACTGGAAATTTAGATACACCGGGCATTATTGGGTCTTATGTAGGTCTTATTTTATTAGGTGGTGTTTTTACATCCATTGGGCAATTTGCTTCGGCACTCAGCGAAAACCAGATAGTAGCTTTTATTCTAGCCGTGTTCTTTTGCTTTTTTATGTTCACAGGCATAAGTGCCCTGTCCGATATTTTCACTGGTCAAACTGCCCTTTACATTGATGAAATGAGCCTTTCATTTCATTATGACGCCATGAGCCGTGGTCTGATTGATTCCAGAAACTTAGTGTATTTCTTAAGTACAATCACTGTGGTTTTGCTGCTTACTTCGCTAAAATTTGCTGCGCGAAGAATGTCCTTCAAACCCCATAGAGTGAAGGCTATTAGGGTATTCGCACTGGGGCTTTTCATTGTATTTGCAGTTAATGTAGTTGCTGCCAACTTTTTTTGGAGGTTCGATTTAACAGAAGAAAAACGATATACGCTTCAAGATCCTACTAAGGAACTATTGGGAAAACTGAATCAGCCTTTATATGTGGAAATTTTATTGGGAACCGATTTACCAACCGAATTTCAGCGTTTTCAGAAATCCATTGTAGAAACTGTAGAAGAACTAGGTATTTACAGCAGTCAGCCTATTTACTATTCAGTTAATGATCCTGGAGCGGCTGATACTGAAAGCGAACGAAATAAAAACTATCAGGCTTGGATAGATGCGGGGCTTTCGCCTACCAGAATATTTGATAATGATAATGGAACAGATGTTCAGAAACTTATTTTCCCTTATGTGGTGCTTCGCTATGGAGATCGAACTTCGAGTGTATTATTGCTGAAAGGGAATCAAGGAGCATCATTTGAAATGAAGCTCAACCAATCGCTTGAGGGTATTGAATACGAATTAGCCACTGGAATTCAGCGCATTGCGGATGTTGACAGAAGGCGTATTGGCTTGCTTCAAGGGCATGGTGAACTTGACTCGTTGAACATCTATTGGTTTGCGCGTGATTTTTCTGAGGCATTTAATATTGTACCGGTCAACTTGAGTGAGACAACGGAGTTGAAAAACTTCGATGTGATTATTATGGCAAAGCCTACCAAGGCTTTTTCTAGGGAAGATAAGTTTAAAATTGATCAGCATTTGATGCATGGGGGCAAGGCTATTTTTATGGTAGATGCCCTCGGGGTAGACATGCGACAAGCAGGCGGAGTTGGTACTTTTGGCTTGCCCTACACGCTTGATTTGGATGATCTGTTTTTTCGTTATGGAATTAGGCTGAAAAATGACTTCATCTTGGATGTGCAAAATTTTGGTCGATACCCGGTAAGGATGGATGACTCTCAAACAATTACCAATTTACGCTGGCCATTTTTCTTTGGTGCTTCGTGGTTTAGCGATCATCCAATTACTCGTAATTTGGATGCCGTTTACACACGTTTTACTAGTACAATCGACACTGTTGCTGCTGAGGGAATTAAGAAAACTCCATTGATGTTTACTTCTCAATATACTCGAATTTTGAATGCGCCAGCACCTGTTTCGTTCGAAGAAATTGCAGCAGAGAATGACCCAAGTCTATATCAAGGAGGACAACACCCTATTGCTTATTTATTGGAAGGAGAATTTGAAAGCCTTTTTAAAAATAGAGTTTTACCGAAAGGAGGAGTGAATACCAGCGATTTTAAAGCCGATAGTCCCGATACGAAAATCATTGTGATTGGTGATGGAGATATAATCAGAAATGAAATGCAGCGAGGAGTACCGCTCGATTTAGGGTTTAATCCATATGCTGAAGGTGAAGAAAAAAAGGTGTTTGCCAATAAAGACTTTATGATGAATGCGCTGACTTATTTGATAGACGATGATGGGTTAATTCAGGCAAGAAATAAAGAGATTAAGCTACGGCCTTTAGATAGAATTCGAGCGCAAAAAGAAAAGTTGAAATGGCAGATGATTAACCTTGTTGGGCCAATTGTTTTGTTAGTGCTCTTTGGAGTGATTCGCAACTTTATTCGCGTTAGAAAATATAGCCGTTTCTAGGTTTTTCAGAAGGTTGAAGTTTATTCAACCTTCTGAAAAAATCAGCTTAATATTTCGTTAAGCTATTGTCAATTTCATCGGCATAGGCCAAAATTCCACCTTTAAGGTTATAGAGGTTTTCGAAACCATGGTTTTGCTCTAACCAGTTGATTACATCTCCACTTCGTTTTCCGCTACGGCAATGGATCACCACTTTTTTATCGCGACTAATTTTATCTACGTTTCCCGGAATGGTGTTCATAGGAATCAATTCTCCACCAATTTCGGCTATTTCAAATTCATTTTGTTCTCTTACATCAATCAACTGAAAGTCTGCTCCTGATGCTTTTAGTTCTGCTAGTTCCTTTACGGTAGTTTCTTTCATAACACTATTTAATATGGAATTGAAAATTAGTGAATTAACATTGAATATGAGGACTATGTTGCTAATCCTTTTATTTGCTTATCAGGTGTTCAGTTAATTTATTGAGTTCTTTTACTTTGTAGTCGAAATCTCCTTTCATGTTGTTTCGAACCATTTCCATGTTTCCGATCAGGGTGTCAATTTCATCTGGAAGTAAATCAGTGAAAAGCTCTCTTAATCGTTTGGCAATGGTTGGGGATTTTCCATTGGTTGAAATTCCAATTTTTAAATCGCCCTTGGTAACTATACTGCCCATGTAGAAATCACATAATTCGGGGGTGTCGGCTACGTTTACCAAAATGCCTCTCTCTTTGGCTTCAGCCTGTATAGTTTTGTTCAGTTTTTGATTTTCAGTTGCAATAATAACCAACTGCATTTCGGTCAAATCTTCATTAAAAAACTCTCGTTCTATTAGCTTTACATAAGGGTGATTTTGCACTGATACTTTTATTTCATTCTTTATTTCTTTTGCTACCAAAGTGACTTTAGCATTTGGGCTACTTTTTAGCAAGAAGCTTATTTTCTCTAGCCCAACCTCGCCTCCGCCAACAATGAGCACATCAAAAGCATGCACTTTAAGAAAAATTGGGTAGAGTTCATTGACCATGAGCAAATACTTGTTGTTGAATAGAAGAGAGCCTTTGGTCTTGACGAAGGTTTACAGTCTCCCCAATAACAATAATGGCAGGTGAGCCAATTTCATTTTTTTCAGCCTTTTCTTGAATGTCGTCAATTGTGCCTACTACAATTTTTTCGTTCGGTAATGTGCCATTCTGAATAATTGCAATTGAGGTGTTTCCCTTTTTCTCGTCTTGAAAAACTTGACAAATCTCGGTTAACTTTCTGGTACCCATTAGAATTACTATTGTGGCTGATGATTGGGCCGCAATGGTAATGTCTGGCGATAATTCGCCTGTGCTGGTAGTGCCAGTGGTTACCCAGTAACTTTGGTTTATGCCTCTAGAAGTAAGGGGAATGTTTTGTAGCGCAGGCACGGCATGAGCACTGCTGATACCGGGAACCATAGCGGTAGAGATGCCATGTTTTTGAGCATAGGCAATTTCTTCATAGCCACGACCAAAAATAAAAGGGTCTCCTCCCTTTAAGCGTACTACATGCCCTTTTTCTTGAGCAAAGTATACAATCAGTTCATTGATGGCATCTTGAGTGTGGCTGTGTTTTCCTACCCGCTTTCCCACATAGATAAGTTCTGCTCGCTTGGTGGCATAGGTTAACAACTCTTTACTGACCAACGCATCGTAAAGAATAACATTGGCATCGGCAATGGCTTTAATTCCCTTTACGCTGATTAAATCTGGATCGCCCGGGCCTGCGCCTACAAGGGTCAATTTTGGATGTATACTCTGCATTAGGCTTTATAGAAATCGGTGATTACGGTTTTGTCTACACCATTTGCATCAGCCAATTGCTGACTTCTGTAGGTGTTGGCTTTTATTAGAAATTGTTCTGAAGCATTGTAAAAGCTGTTGGCAAACTCTTCTGATGGTTCATTCTTGTTGATTTGGAGTACGAAATCTTCAAACGAAGGCTCAAACTGAAAAGGAGCTTTGGTTTGAAAGGTTTGATCAAAGCTCTGGAGAATACCAATTTGAGTGTTACAACTTACGTCTTCACTAAGCAACAGTGCCTTGGCCGCAATCACAAAGGCATTGTAGCTATTGTAAATGGCATCGGCATAAATACCTTCCTCTAAGCCTTCTTTAGACCAATCCAGTCTTTCTTTGGCTTCTTCAATTACCGTTTGAATTACGTCTAATGTTACGCTGGCGCATTCGCCCACACCAATTTCTGGACTAAAGCTTTCTGATTTCCCCCAATCTACATAGTCCGAAGCTTCGAGTGCTTGTACATCCGTCAATGGCTTGAGCAAATGATAGAAATGCATTTTCCCTAAACGTTGATAGAAGTCGTTAAAATATTCGCCTTCATTGGCTTTTTCTTCAAACTCATGAAGTATAAAAGATAGCGCCAAAGGGATTTTCTTAGTAGGTACTTTTATTACTTTTTCTGCAATAAAGCCTTCCCCATTAGGAGAAATACCACCACCAATAACTACTTGCATGGCAGGAATAACAAGTGCACCATTTTTTATTGAACTACCGTGAAAACCAATGTTAGCTGCCATATGCTGACCACAGGCATTCATACAACCACTGATTTTGATTTTGATAAAGGATTCATCAATCAAATGTTTGAACTCATTGTTAAGCATGTGTTCGAGGGTTGTAGACAGGGCGGTGCTATTGGTAACAGCTAAATTACAAGTGTCGGAACCGGGGCAAGAAGTAATGTCGTGCGTGGAATTGAACCCAGGTTTTGCTAGGCCGAGCTCAGTTAATTTTTGAAAGAAGAATGGTAATAATTCTTTCCGAACATATTTAATAAGTAAACCTTGGTTTACAGTAACTCTAATATCGTCTGCCGCATATTTTTGAACCAGCTTGGCCAATAGTTTAGCGGTAGAAGAGTGAATGTCTCCTAAAGAAACTCGTACCCAAATACCAAAATAGTCTGATTGCTTTTGCGGAAATGCATTGGTGCGTTGCCAGTCTTCAAACTGTTGCCAATCTTCAATAGTTACTTGTGGAATTAAGAGTTGGTCAGAAAGCGAGACTTTTTCATGGTCATGATTCACTTCAAATGATTTTACCTTTAATGCTTTTTGTTCTTCGGCCACAAGCTTTAACAATTGAGCAAAGCCAATTTTCTTCACCAAAAACTTCATTCTGGCTTTGTTTCGATTGGTGCGCTCTCCGTACCGATCGAATACCCGAATTACGGCTTCTGTAAACGGAATGAACTGATCGGCTGGCAGGAATTCATGCGCAGTTTGAGCGGTCATTGATACTGCTCCTAATCCACCTCCAAGCACTACTTTAAAGCCTTTGATACTTTGTCCGTTTTCTTCCTTCAGTTTAGGTATGAACCCTATATCATGAAAATAGGTGTAAGCAGAGTCTTTATCATCTGATGCGAAGGCAATTTTGAATTTCCTTCCCATATCTTGACAAATGGGGTTTCTAAGGAAATAATGGGTTAACTCATGCGCATATGCCGTAACATCAAACGGTTCGTTTGGATTGATGCCTGCGTCTGGCGATGCAGTTACATTTCTAACTGTGTTACCGCAAGCACCACGCAATGTAATTTGCTCTTCTTCTAATTCAGCCCATAGCGCAGGGGAATCCTGCATTTTAACAAAATGCAGTTGAATATCCTGACGTGTGGTTAAGTGTAAATTACCCGTTGCGTATTTATCAGATACCTCAGCAATTTTAACTAGTTGATTTGAGGTTACTTTCCCATATGGAAGTTTAATGCGCACCATTTGAACACCAGGTTGGCGTTGGCCATAAACGCCACGCGTTAAACGGAAGAGCTTGAATTTATCTTCTTCAATTTTGCCTTGTTGAAATCTTTCAATCTTTGCTTTGAGCTCAATGATGTCTCTTTTGGCGGCTTTGCTTACTTGTGTAGAAATGTTCAGATCCATACTTTGAGTTTTAGTGATTTGATTTCTGGTACAAAGAAAGAGAAAGAATATAAAATCTACCAAATTAGTAGGGTAATAATTTTAAAAAGATTTTGGTAAGAGGAAAGAAGGCCTGAAGTATTGAAATAAGAAAGCGGTGTTAGGGTGGTATAGATTGGCTAGTTATAGTTACTTACTGAAGTATTTCTCACGAATTTCTTCTAAGTACTCTGTAGTGAGCGGTTTGCTGGTGAATTCGCTTACCTCTTCCAGTTCGTTTGCTTTTTTTACATATTCTGGATTTTTGGAGGTAGATAACATTACTACAATGATGCGATCGTTTTTTGCTTTATCTAGTTTGGCATATTCTTGTAAAAATTCCCAGCCATCCATTCTGGGCATATTGATGTCTAGAAAAATTAAGTCTGGAGATGTTCTTTCACCTTTTAGGCTTAATTGAAGATATTCTAGGGCCTCTTGTCCTCCAGTTACTGATACTACTTCTTCTGCAAATTCAGATCTTCCTATTACAATTTCGTGATAGAAGTTATCCGCTTCATTGTCGTCAATTAATAAAATGCACTTAACTTTTTGTTTCATACCTATTTAGTTTGGGATAGAAAAATAAAATGTGCTGCCTTCATTTGCAGTGGATTCTACCCAGATTTTTCCACCATGCAGCTCTACAATTTTTAAGCATCGAGCTAGGCCTATACCAGTTCCTTCATACAAATCTTGACTATGAAGGCGTTGAAAAATAGAGAATATTTTCTCTTTATAATTTTCTTCAATGCCAATCCCATTGTCTTTTACCGCAAATACCCATTGCTTCTTTATTCTATTTGCTGAAATACTAATTTCGGGATTAGTGTCTGGTTTACAAAACTTTATGGCATTGGAAATGAGGTTTTGAAACAGCGAACGCAACTCATGTTCGTGCCCTTTAATTTGCGGCAGTTTCTCTATTTTTAGTATTGCTTTTTTCTCTGTCAGCTGTGCAGATAAGTCATTTTTTACCTGTTCAATAATATTGTTACAATCAACTTGAGCAGGGGGGGTATTATATTTCCCTATGCTGGTGTATTCCAATAGTTCATGCAGCAAATCTCGCATACGATCTACCGACCGTGTAATATAGCTGAGGTACAGATTGGCGTCATTATCAAGTTTGTCGTGATATTTCCAGTTAAATAGCTCTACATAATTAGAAACTGTTCTGAGTGGCTCTTGTAAGTCGTGTGAGGCTATGTAGGCAAATTGATTTAGTTCTTTGTTTTTTTGTTCTAGTAACTGGAGGTGGTGTTGGATAGATAATTCAGTTTTTTTACGTTCGGTAATGTCTTGAAATGTGCCTGTTACTTTTACAGTATTCCCGTTTTTAGTAATGGGTCTGCCACTGGCTCGAACCCATAAGTGATTTCCTTTTGCTGTTATAAATTTAACTTCCAAGTCAAATGGTTCTTTTAGGTGAATGGCGTTGTGAACAGCTTTTTCAATTTTAGGCCGATCATCAGGGTGGTAATATTTAATTCCTTCTGATAAGTCTGGTTTTTTATTTGGGTCTAATTCATAAATAAAGTATGTCTCTTCTGTCCAATCAATTACCAATGAGTTGACGTCTAGTTCCCAACCACCAATCTTTGCCGTTTCACTCATTCTAGCTAATAAAGCTTCATTTTTTCTGAGGTCTTCTTCGGCCAGCCTTTGTTTGGTAATATCATAAACAATGCCTTCGCGAAACATTACTTTTCCAGCTGTATTGCGTCTAATGTAGGTGGTGTCGAGTACCCATTTAATTTCCCCATTTTTAGTGATAAGCCTATATGGCTCATGATGGTACATGTTATTGTTGTTAACTGTATTGGCTTGAGATACCTCAAAACTGACACGCTCTCGATCTTCCGGATGGATAATATCATCATAACTAATCTGTTTGTTTAAAAAATCTTCAGTTGAGTATCCAGTAAGTTCCAAAACATTTTTTGACACAAAATCGACAGGTAGGTCTTGAATGTTTTCCCATCTGAAAACAACTGCTGGGCTCCGGTTAATTATATTGTAGGCATAGTTGAGAGCCGCCTCTGCTTCTCTGCGTTCTGTAATATCTTGCATGGTACCTCTAGAGCCGTTAAAGTTATTATTGCAATCGTACTTGGCTTCGGCTATGAGTTCTAGATGTAACCATTTTCCGCTGGTATGTTTGGCCCTAAACTCAAACTGAGTTTTTTCATCATTGACAAGTGACTGTACTAACTTTTCAAAAGATGGCTGATCTTCGGGATGAAGTAATTTGTAAAAGCTATCTCTCTGAGGTGTGAAGTTATCGGGGCTAAGCCCAAAAAGGGTGTAGAGCTCATTGGACCACCATATTTCTTTGGTTGAATGCGTAGTATCGAAACTACCAATTCTCGCAATTTTCTGTGCTTGGTTAAGATTGAATTCATTCTTTCTGAATTGCTCTTCATTTACAATGCTATCTTGGGCTTCTTTACTTCCAGTTATTTCAACTTGAATTGAAGTATATCCTTCTATCTTCCCTCGTTTGTTTTTAAATGGAATAATCGATGTTTGTACCCAGTAGGCCTCGCCCGATTTATTGAGGTTACAAATTTCGCCTTTCCAAGGCCTTCCATTCGAAATGGTCTGCCATAAAGATTGAAAGAAGTGGTCTGAGTGCTGTTTAGATTTAAGCAAATTGTGATTCTTGCCTAAGAGTTCATTTTGAGAATAGCCAGATATATTACAGAAGAGTGTGTTTACAAAAGTGATAATGCCTTTACTATCTGTGATTGAAACCGCAGCAGTGTAGTTTAAGGCTTCTATCAGCAAATTTTGCTGGTCGCCTTTTCCAATCTTTTCATTAACACTGTCAACTTTTGAAATCACTTTTAATACTCTATTATGATGTAGCTGTTTGAGGAATTTGAAATTATAATAGCTCGCTTGAATATTTAATGCTTCTGATAAGATACTGAAATATATACTAAAGACCATGTTGATCTCTTTATATCTACATTTTTAAGTAGAACAAGTAATGTTTATTATTTATAGTATAATGTAGTATTAAAGCAGAAGGGTGGAACGAAAAAAGCCCCAATCATTGCTGATTGAGGCTCCAAATTTATTTTAGATTGCTCTTACAAAGATTGCTTAGCATCAAATCTTTCCAAGAAATCGGCTACTCTTCTTACAAACATTCCGCCTAAAGAACCATCAACAACCCTGTGGTCGTAAGAGTGTGAAAGGAACATTTTATGACGTATGGCAATGGCATCACCTGAAGGTGTTTCAACTACAGCTGGTTTTTTAACTACAGCTCCCAAAGCCATAATAGCTACCTGAGGTTGCATAATGATTGGTGTTCCCATTACGTTTCCAAAAGAGCCTACATTTGAAACTGTAAACGTTCCGCCTTGTAAGTCGTCTGGTGTTAGCTTGTTTTCACGTGCTCTTTTAGCCAAATCATTCACTTTTTTGGTAAGCCCAGTCAAGTTGTATTGATCGGCCCTATGTATTACAGGAACAATAAGGTTTCCACTTGGAAGGGCTACTGCCAAACCAATATTGATGTCCTTTTTCTTGATGATTCTAGTGCCATCTACTTGCACGTTAATCATTGGATAATCCTTAATGGCCTTAACAATGGCCTCTATGAAAATTGGAGTGAAAGTAATTGGCTCACCTTCTCTTTCCATAAAGCTGTTTTTTACCTTGTTTCTCCATGAAACTACTCCTGAAACATCAGCTTCAACAAAAGAAGTAACGTGTGGCGAAATGCGTTTAGAATCTACCATACGTTCTGCAATCATCTTACGCATTCTGTCCATTTCGATGATTTCGTCTTCACCAGAAATAGAAACAGGCATTTGCTTAGGAGCAGATTGTACTGGAGCAGAGGCTGTAACCTGAACTGGAGCTGCAGCAACACCTCCTTGTGGCCTGTTTTTCACATAGGCTAGAATGTCTTTTTTAGTAACTCTATCCTCTCGGCCTGTACCAGGTACTCTCTCCAATTCGCTCATTGTTATCCCTTCTTCACGGGCAATATTCATTACCAATGGAGAATAGAATCTATCGCCAGCAGGTTTTTCTAAAACGGCTACGTGTCCATTTGAAGAAGAGTTAGCTGGTTTATCGTTGGTTTGATTATTTGAAGCTGTTGCTTTAGGTGCTTCTGCAACTGGGGCTGAATCTCCTCCAGCAGAGGCTTCGGTTTCAATTCTGGCAATTGGAGCACCCACAGGAACAACATCACCTTCCTTTACCAATATTTCTTTCAAAACACCTGCATGAATGGCAGGAACTTCAGTGTCAACCTTATCTGTGGCTACTTCAAGTACGGATTCATCGGCCTCAATTGTATCGCCTTCTTGTTTCAGCCAAGTTAAGACTGTTCCCTCCATTATACTCTCGCCCATTTTAGGCATCACCATTTCTACAAGTGCCATATTGTTAGTTTTTATAGATTAAAAACGTTTGCGTTCAAAGGACAAAAATAGCATTAAACCAAATATTATCAATGTCTTATTGGTTCAAACTTTTTCTAACCAAATTTAGTACTGCTATTTCTGTTAATTCGATATTTAATATTCTATTCTGTGTTAATTGAAGCCTTTTGGTTATGGTTTGTTTGTTGTCAGCATAAGCAATCCATACCGTACCAACGGGTTTTTCTTCTGAACCACCACCCGGCCCAGCAATTCCGCTACTGGCTATGCCGATATCGGAGTTAAATTTCTCCCTTACTCTTTCAGCCATTTCTGTCACACACTCTTCACTTACAGCTCCATGTTTTTCAAGAGTGGAAGCTTTAACACCTAACACATCAATCTTAAATTGGTTGTGGTAAGGTACAATTCCACCTTGAAAGTACGCGGATGATCCAGGGATTTGAGTGATTTTATGTTGAATAAATCCACCCGAACAACTTTCTGCCAAGGCAATTGTCTTCTTTTGAGCTAGAAGAAGTTGGCCAATGGCCTCTTCTAAGCTTATTTCGTCATAGCCATATATGTATTTCCCTGCCAAGGGAAGGAATACGTCAATCAATTGCTGTACTTCCTTTTCTAATAATCCTCGGTCTTCACCAATGGCGGTAAGCCTTAGTTTTACATGGCCGATACTCGGAAGGTAGGCCAAGCGAATGTGCGGAGGTAGGGCATATTCCCAATCTTTGATTTTTTCTGCTAAAAAAGATTCGCCTATACCGACTGTTTTTATCACTTTATGGTAGATGACGGGAGTTTGGAAGAATTCACGAATTTTCGGAATCACAAATTCCTTCATTATGTTCTTCATCTCATGTGGTACACCAGGCATGGAAACGAAAATTTTTCCATTTCTTTCATACCATGTACAAGGAGCTGTACCTAATGAATTATGAATTACTTCGGCAATTTCGGGCACTAGGGCCTGCCTCTTGTTCATTTCTGTAAATTCTCTTCCTCTTTTTTCGAAGAAGTCTTTTACATGGGCAAGTACACTTGGGTTTTCTACAATTTGGCAGCCAAAATATTTGGCCAAACTAGGCATGGTAAGGTCATCATTGGTTGGCCCCAATCCGCCAGTAATTAATACTAAATCTGCACGACCTTCGGCTTCTGTAAATGCGTGAAGAATGTCAGGTTCATTATCGCCTACGGTAGTTTTTCTTACCACTCTCACCCCTAGTTGATCTAGGGCGTAACTCATCCACTGGGCATTGGTGTCTAGAATTTGACCATAGAGAATTTCATCTCCAATGGTCAAAATTTCCGCAGTTATATTCTTCATGCTAAGAAACTATTGGGCGGCTTTTAAGGCTTGCTCAATATCTGTTATGATGTCTGTAATGTGTTCTAAACCTACCGAAACTCTAATCAGTTCCGGAGTAATTCCAACCTTCATTCTTTCATCTTCCGAAAGTTTTGCGTGCGTGGTAGAAGAGGGGTGGGTTACAATAGTGCGGCTATCGCCCAAATTGGCAGTAAGCGAACATGTTTTAATGTTGTTCAAAAATGTTCTTCCGCTTTCCAGCCCTCCTTTGATACCAAATGCTACCATTGCTCCGCCTGATTTCATTTGCTTTTTTGCTACCTCATACATGGGGTGCGACTTTAAGAAGGGGTATTTGACCCATTCCACAAACTCAGATTTTTCTAAAAACTCAGCTAATTTAAGCGCATTCTCAGAGTGGCGATCCATACGAATTGCGAGGGTTTCTAAGCTTTTAGAAATTACCCAAGCATTGAAGGCTGATAACGCAGGGCCAGTACTTCTACTAAAGGCGTATATTTCATCAATCAATTCTTTTTTCCCCACAGTAACTCCACCCATTACTCGCCCTTGGCCATCCATAAATTTGGTAGCCGAATGAATTACCAAATCGGCACCATATTGAATAGGCTGTTGTAAATAGGGAGTAGCAAAGCAATTGTCTACTACTAAAATGAGCTTATGAGTTTTGGCAAAATTACCTAGCCATTCTAAATCTATGATGTCTACAGCTGGGTTTGTAGGAGTTTCTATATATAGAATTTTGGTATTGGGCTGAACAGCTTTATCCCAATCGTTAGTGTTGTCAATGTCTACATAAGTAGTATCGATTTTCCATTTGGGTAGTATTTTACCAAAAACGGTATGTGTGGAACCGAATATGGAACGGCAGGAAATAATATGGTCGCCTGACGAAAGTAAGGCAGCGAAAGTTGAGAAAATAGCCGCCATTCCTGAAGCAAAGGCATAACCTGCTTCTGCGTTTTCCATTTTGCACACTTTATCTACAAACTCCTGAAGGTTTGGGTTACTAAAGCGGCTGTAAATGTACTTATCATTTTCACCAGCAAATGCAGCACGCATTTCTTCTGCATCCTCGTAGGTGAAGCTAGAAGTAAGATACATTGGAGTAGAATGCTCCTGTGCATGAGTGCCTTCAATTTGTGTGCGAATGGCCTCGGTTTCGAATTGCTGTCTGTCTTTCATTCAAATCATTTCTTGCCCAAATATACATTTCGAAACAGCTAGAGAAAAGAATTCTGACATTGTTTACAAAAGGAGCGAATAATGATTTTACTACTTGAGTTCTTTTCTCATCTGGTTCAATGCAATTTCAGCTAACATTGGCCATTTGTTTGCTTCCTCAAAGCTTATCACAAACCAGTCCTTCAGTGGAGGTTTAACCTTAAAAGGGTTGAGTAACTCATATTTATGAATACCTTCCGATTCAGGCTCAAAATCTCTTCCTAGCCTAACAGCAAGTGATTTTTTATAGAAAAAGGCAAAGTTTTTACCTTTCAATTGAATTCCAGGAGATGCCATCATTGTACCCTCAGTTACTTCTGCATGATTGGAAACGATGTTGTTTCGTACTTGACTGAATAGTTCTTCTTCCATAGCGAAATAATTTTGTGGCTCATATGATTCTGAATGCAGATTCTTATCATTCCTAACTAAGTAATGACTTTGGGTAAGCCAACTGACGTTGAAAATCTGTAAATTCATGAACTTTACCGTTGAATTTAATCAATCTGAAAATGAAAAAGTATCTAATAGTTTTCCTTATGACGCTTCTGATGGGCTGTGGAGGGACAAAAACTGAGAATAAAATTGAAGAAGTGAAAGTGACTCCTCCAAAAACGGAGCACCATTCGGCTAGTATCACTAAAGTTTTTGATGCTCATGGCGGTTTTGGCAATTGGTCTGAAATGAAACAGCTTTCTTATGACATGTCGAACGGACAGCATCATTTGATTGAACTTCAGAATAGATACACGCGAGTAGAGTCCGCTAAAGATACCGTTGGTTTTGATGGCAACGAAGTATGGGTTATGCCTGCTAGCGCAAATGCCACAAGAGCGCGAATGACCTATAATCTCTATTTCTATTTTTATGCATTCCCGTTTGTTGTAGGTGATCCTGGAGTTATCTATGAAGATGTAGAACCAATGGATATTCTTGGTACAACTTACAATGGCGTTAAGGTTTCTTATGAGAATGGAGTAGGTGAATCTTCTAAAGATAATTACATCATTTATTCCGACCCAGAAACGCATGAAATGGCTTGGCTAATGTATACGGCCACATTTGGCGGTGAAGAAGCCAGCGACCGCTGGAATTTGATTAAGTATGATCAATGGCAAACTATAAATGGAATTACAATCCCAAAATCTCTGCAATGGTATCAGTATAAAGATGGAGAAGTTGGTGGGATGAGAAATGAGGTGCTTTTCGAAAATGTAAAACTTTCGAAAGAAGCCCCTAGTATGGATGATTTTAAAATGCCAGAAGGCGCTCAAATTGCTCCAAGGGGATAACTTTTAAACGCCTTTTTTAGAAATGTCGTAAATGAGCCAGTTCATTTACGACATTTCTATTTATGCCCTGCGACCTTTTACCACAGGCTTATATAGAAATGACAAAGAGATGTGTCATTCTTTCCCCATATTTGTCCGCTTACAGGATTCTTGTTTTCATTTTGACAGCAATTTTCTCTATTCGAAAGTAAGGCCAAAACAAAAGTGACCTTAATTGCTGTTTTAAATAAAAAATATTGTTTTGGAACAGAACTTGCTCAATCGGAAAACGTTAAACGAAGCCATATATATGAAACCAAATTCACACAACATGAAAAGCATTTTTAAATTAGTGCCAGTCTTCTGTGCATTGCTGTTTGTTTTATCTTCTTGTAAGAGTCAGAAAGCAGTGGTTGATGCAAATCAAGAACCAGAAGAAGTAATTGAAGAAACTACACCAGAACCAACTCCTCCCGTAAAGGAAGAGCCAAAAGTTGACCCAGAGGCCGCAAATAGAGCGCTTGATGCTAGGCTGTCTAACTATTTTGGACAAATCGCCAATGCTTCTTCAGTTACCGCAGCAAATAATAATATCAGAGAAGCCGTTGGAATGTTTAGTAATGGAGAAGCTCCAGTACTGATTATTTTTTATGCAGCTAATGGAACAGAAGACTTTGATGAGCCAACTACAATTACCAAGTATCTTAATTATTTGAAGGACCTTAAGAAGGCTCCACACAAAGTGAAAGAAATGGTGATGGATTCTCAAGGCAGAATCAAAGAATTAGTATTGGTAAAGAAATAGTCGAAACACCCTAACACAAGAAAATTATGAACAATCAAATATTTAAAAGACTTTCTTACGTGGTTGCTATAATGGCGTTTTTTGCTATTTCAACCCAAGCCCAAAGTCCTGTAGACCCTAATCGCGAAAAAGCGATTGATTCACTAGCCTTAGAAAAAGTTAAAGACTTAGGTAAGTACATTGCAATTATCGGAAACAAAGACACTCCATTTTCAGAAGCGAACCGCGTTATGGACAGGGCCGAAGAATTATTCGCCCCAGGTAGCGAAATGGGCGTTTCATCGCTAGCTTCAGAGGAGATCAAGTACTACAAGGTACGCGAGTATTTCCAACGACTGATGGCACTTAACTATGATAAGGTAAATATTGAATGGTATGATGTTCAATACATATCTGATCTTGAAAGACAGCCTGATGGCCGATATGTTGGTGTAGTTACTATTTATCAGAAGTTTGAAGGAACCACAGCAGATAAAATGAGCTACAAGGACACTACTAAAAAGGATATAACCATTTACGTAGAAAAGAAAAAGACTCAGATTGCCGGCAGAACTATTGAGTTTTGGGATGTAATTTTGGGCGATATCCGAGTATCTGAAACTTCAGTATGAACCGACTAATTCTTCTTTCACTTTCATTCTTCTTTGTGTTTACTTCATATTCTTCTGCCCAAATTGTGGGCGAAAACTATGAAATCGAGCAGCAACTGTTGGCAAGCACGAAGCAACTCAACCAGTTTTTTAAGCGCTTTAATGGAGAAGAAGATGTAAAAGGAAGAACCTTTGAGCCTGATGATAGGCAATATCGCAACGAAAGATTGCGTAAAAAATACCTCAGTATCCTCTTCGATGAGGAGGATACTGATATTTCTTCTCAAACCAAGAGTGATTTTATTGAAAGAGTAACACGAGGTGATAACCCAGAGTTTTTGAATTTACATTCAAAAGATTGGTTTGCTGTGGTGAACACTACTTTTCTGTACAAGGGAAAAGAGCTGCCTCTATTGCTTTATATGAAAATTCAGCAAGAAGCACTTGGCTACGAATGGGTAATTGCAGACATCGCTTTTGAACCTTACAAAACGATGTTTGATAAACAAAGAGGCGAAACAAAAGTCTTTTTACACCCTATGAGCCATGAGCTTGACTTCATGAATTTAAGAAAGGCCCTCACAAAAGGAGGTGTTCCAGAATCATATACCTTGGCCGACTATAAGCCTGATTTATTGACCGTTTTTCTGTATGAAGTAAAAATGGGGACACTTCAATTTCAGACCGTAAACCGCATGAACTATCATTTCTTCGGTGTTGATGGCTGGTATTTCTCCCTCTCTAATTTTAACCGTGCCAACGACAATTCGGGGTGGCTAATTTCAGACTTGCTTCAAGTCAATGCTTCTCAAAAGGAAGATTTGTTAAAAATAATTTATGAGAAGAAATAGACTCATATTATTGCTGATTCTTTTCAGCACAAGTGCCACGTTGTTTGCGCAATCTCCTGTTTTACCCGACTCTGTGTTGGAGAAAAAGAAAGAGGGAGTGAAGGAAATTATTAGTGCGCTAGAATATTACCTCAATGTAATTGGTGCGGAACGCACTGCTGTAAGCGAGAAAGAAGTGATTATTAGCAGTAGCTATGCAAAGCTTTTTGTCGACCCTAAAGTTCAGGTGGAAGATGATTTGGAGGAAAATAGATCAACTCCAATTTTTAAGGACATTCAAGCCTATTTAAAAGACATTGATTTCTTTTTCAAGAATGTGGTTTTCGATTTCGAAATCGCAGAAATATTGGTAGAAACCAAAACTGATGGCACGCCCTTTTATAAGGCGGAGTTAATAAGAAATCTACAAGGAACTTCCCTAGGTGGAGAACCAGTAAACAGTAGTCAGAAGCGGTTTATTGAATTAAATTTAGATGCTAAAAAGAGCGAACTAAAAATAGCCAGTATCTACACAAATAAGTTGAGCAGAGATAAGCAGCTTAGAGAATGGTGGTCTTTGCTAACCTTAGGGTGGAAGCAAGTTTTTAAAGATAAAATCAAGTTTGAAGGCGACAGTATGACCAATCAGGATTTGGCTCGCTTGGCATCGATAGACTCTTTGGACTTATCGGGAAATGACTTTGTGCTCAACCTTGATCCCATTTATCAACTCACTAATCTGAAGTATCTAAAAATAAGCAATACATGGGTTAATGATCTAAAACCTTTGCGATCTATCAATACATTAAAATCGCTTGATATTTCTAATACTTCCGTTTTCGATCTTCAATACTTAAAGTATCACAACGAGATTGAATCACTTAATCTCTCAAATTGCCATGTAGAAGATTTCTCTTTACTAAAGTCATTCGAAAAGTTAAAAAAGCTGAACCTTTCAAGAATTAAGCAGATAGACTTGTCGTTTATCGGTGACCTTGTTTTTCTGGAAGAATTAAACCTATCGGAAGCAGAGCAGATAGGAACGGTAGACTTTTCTAGGTTAAGTAAGCTTAGGAAACTCGATTTGTCCGCAAGCGACATTACTGAATTAAAAGGCTTTGAATCCGCTTTGGCTTTACAGGAATTAAACCTTGAGCTAACCAATGTTAAAGACCTAACACCTCTTTCTAGCCTTGGCAAATTGAGTGTATTAAACATTACCAATACTAAAGTAGAATCACTTCAACCGCTTACTCAAGTTAGGTCTGTAACCAAAATATATTGTGATAATGCACCATTGGAAGAAGCGAGTTTAGAGGCTTATATGGAAGCTAACCCAAGTGTTTTGGTTGTGAGAAATACCCAACAATTAGAGCAATGGTGGGGAGCAATGTCGGATATGTGGAAAGGCGTATTGACTAAATACATGGATACGCCTAATCCAGGAAATGAAGACTTAATTCAGCTGCTAAGAATAGATTCTTTGAATTTCGAGGGGGCAGGTATTTCAACTTTGGCGCCATTGGCGCAATTGAAAAAAATAGCACATTTAAATCTAGACTCTAATCCGCTAAAAAATCTTCAAGGGTTAGAGGCATTGGAGCGATTAGAGACGCTAACCCTCAATAATACGGCTGTAGCTGATCTTTCACCTTTGTCTAATCTTTCGAACTTAAGGCATATTGAGGCGGAAAACACAAAAGTTAAGAATATTACCGATTTAGGTCGATTATCAAAGCTCAAGTACTTGAATGTGGAAGGAAGCAATGTAGATAAGACAGCAGTTTCCTTACTGTTAGATAAGAAAGAAGACTTAACTATTATTTTCCAGACCAAGGCCTTAAATGCTTGGTGGGGAATATTAAGTGAGCCAATGAAAAGAGCCTTTAAAGAGAATGTGGTAATGGCTGGTCAACCTACGGCTAAGCAATTACATCAGCTCGTTTCTCTTGAAAGGTTGAATATCCAAGGCTCATCTATCACCAGTTTGACTGAGTTGTCGGAGTTCTATAGATTGAAAGAACTAGGTTTGAACAGGCTTGGAATGAGAGATTTGAACTCATTGCCAGACCTAAAAACTTTAGAATCTTTGAGTTTTACGGAAATGCCGGTTGCAGACTTACTATCCATTTTGAAATTCAATAACCTTAAGTCATTGAACTTTAGCAATACAGCCATAGATGATTTGCGCCCGCTCACAACGATGACCAAACTAGAGCGAATCAATTGCTCTGGAACGAATGTGAGACGTTTTACGGGGCTAGAAGGACTATCTAACTTAAAGTGGATTGATTGTTCCAACACTAAAGTATTCAAGTTCGACCGACTGACTGAGCTCAAGAAACTAGAAACCGTGATTTGCTTCAATACCTCTTTGCGCAGCAATGATATTGAAAAGCTGAAAAGCGCTCTCCCGAATGTGGAGGTGGTGTTTTATTAACTTTGTGAGAAACTAGAGCTTTCCAAAAGTTTAGAACTTTTGGAAAGCTGATGAATTACTAAACTTCAGGTTGAGTTTGGGTCGAAAGAATAAGGTTTTGAAAAAAAAAAACTATCAACTCACTCATTTACAAAACGTTTCGCTCTAACATCTAACATCTAACATCTAACATCTAACATCTAACATCTAAGATTTAACCTTCAAACCTCTTAAACACGGCACTGGCCATATGCCCACCAAAGCCAAAAGTGTTGCTCAATGCATATTTCACTTCTCGTTTTTGTGCCGAACCGAGGGTAAACTCAAACTTACCGTCAAATTCTGGGTCTACATTTTTCGTATTAATCGTTGGTGGAATAATCCCTTCTACAATGGCCATCACACTTGCAATAGCCTCTATTGCGCCTGCTGCACCAAGTAAGTGACCTGTCATAGATTTAGTGGCTGAAATATTGAAGTCTGGGTTCGTTCCAAAGAGCCTTTCAACTGCGATCAACTCACTTGGATCACCAACGGGGGTGGAGGTGGCGTGCATATTGATATAATCAATGTCTTTTGGCTCAATACCCGCATCATTGAGGGCTTCTTGCATTCCTAAAAAGGCTCCTTCTCCTTCTGGGTGGGTTCCAGTTAAATGATACGCATCGGCTGCCATTCCACCACCCGCTACTTCCGCTATAATGGTAGCGCCTCTGGCGATGGCGTGTTCGTAAGATTCTAAAATTAAAGTACCAGCGCCTTCACCCATTACAAAGCCGTCACGACTTATGTCAAATGGCCGACAGGCAGTTTCTGGGTTGTCGTTGTTCATTGACAGTGCGCGAGAAGCTGTAAAACCACCCAAGCCAGCTGCGGTAATTGGGGCTTCCGATCCACCCGTAATAATCATGTCGGCTTTGCCCCATTTAATATAGTTAAAGGCATCTATAATGGCAGTGGTAGAAGATGCACATGCTGAAATGGTAGTGAAATTCACGCCCCTTAACCCGTATTTGATAGAGATAATGCCCGAAGCAATATCGGCTATGATTTTAGGAATGAAGAAAGGAGAAAAACGAGGCGTTTCGTCATTTTTAGTATACTCAATCATCTCTTCAGTAAAGGTCTGAATACCGCCATTGCCCGAACCCCAAATCACCCCAATTCTATTCCTGTTCAGAACATCGAAATCAATCTTAGCGTTTTTGATGGCCTCTTCTGTAGCGATTAAGGCGTACTGCGTAAAAGGGTCCATACGTCTGGCTTCATTTCGCGGAATATAATCTTCTACATTGAAATCTTTCAGCTCACAGGCAAAGTGGCTTTTGAATTTTGTTGTGTCGAACCTCGTAATGGGGCCACCGCCACTTTTTCCAGCTTTTAAATTTGCCCAGTAAGTTTCTAAATTATTTCCAATTGGGGTTAATGCCCCCATTCCTGTAATGACTACTCTTTTCATGTTGTTATTTTTAATTGGTGATTGACCAATGATTTCAAGTTTTCTATAATGTTAAAAAAAGCTGTAGGGTCGTTGGTAGTTTTTGCAATGAGAATACCACCTTCAATGGAGGCTATATAGAAATTTGCAAAGTCTTGCGCTCGAATTTCTGGTTTGATTTCGCCCGAACTTTGCCCTTCTCTAATTACGCTGGCAATTTCAGATTTCCAGTTCAGTAACATGGTTTTCGCTTTTTCTTTAAAAAAAGGATGGAAATCATCTGCTTCTACTGCCACATTCATTAATGGGCAGCCACCATTGTTGGACACTGTTTCAAAGTTTTGCTCGTAAAAATTGAGCAGGCCAGTTAACTTGTCAATGCTGGAAGGATGCGCTGCCCAAGTCATTTGTAAACCCTTCTGTAAGAATTTTACATTATGGTTAAAGCAGGCTTCAGCCAAGCTTTCTTTGTTTCCGAAGTTGCCGTATATAGCACCTTTGGTTAGACCAGTGGCATTGGTAATATCTGATAAAGCAGTACTCTGATAGCCCTTTTTGTTGAAAATAGGTGCTACTGTTTCAATGATTCTTTTCTTTGTTCTTTCAGATTTAGCAAAAGGCACATGCAAAAATATACCAATCGGTATATTTTTGCAAAGAACTTATGTGTTAATTTAAGGCTCGTCTGTTTTTTTACTTCTACGGTTTGAATTTGCTGCTTGGATTATTGTAATTGAACTGGTCTAAAAACTCGCTTATGAAACGTACAATCTTTATTGTCTTCTCTTTATTGTTGGTTACCCACTTGAGTTTTTCTCAAGAAAAGAAATGGGTAAACCCTATCATCAAAAACTACGGTCGAATTTTGGAATTGGAAAAGGTGGATGTAGCGCCAGATCCAACTATGGAATACAAAATTCTGATTGAGTTGGTGCATAAACTCGATAAACCTGAAAGTGCGGCTTTTGCTACAACAAATGTGGCGCGTCTGATTAATCTTCATGGAGTAGGAGGGGTAAAACCTGAAAACCTTAAAGTTGCCGTAGTTATTCATGCCGGAGCCACCAGCTCTGTATTGGGTGCTGACGCCTACAAAACGAAGTATGAAGTAGAAAGCCCTTATGCCCCCTTATACAAAGAACTCATGGAAGCAGGTGTTGAAGTGATAGTTTGCGGCCAGTCGTACTCTATGTATGGTAACAAGGTAGAGGACTTAATGCCAGGTGTGAAAATCGGCACTTCGGCACTCACCACCATAAGCACCTATCAGCTTAAAGGTTACTCTTTTTTTAAGTGGGATTAGTCCTTTGCCAAAAGATTGATTGATTTATTCTTTGAAATTGTGTCTATTGGGTTCGATTGTAAATAACCCTGAATAGCATGACGAAACTGAATAAATACCTCTTTGCTTTTGCCGCATTGTTAATCGTTAACATAGGTTTTTCACAAGAAAAAATTAACCCAATTATTAAAGGATACGGTGGAATCATCGATGCTCCTTTTGCAGAGGAAAAGCCTGATCCGAAACTGGAGTATAAAATAATCATTGACATAGCAACAGGCGATGCGGATCCTAAAGCAGTAATGTATTCCTTAGAAAATGTAGCTCGACTTTTGAACTTGCATGCCATGGGCGGAGTGCCTGCCAAAAACATGAAGGTGGTGTTGGCTATTCACGGCCAAGCAATTTGGTCTACATTAGACAATGAGACTTACAAAGCAAAATACGGAGTAGACAATCCACATATTCCGCTTTTCAAAGAATTAGAAGGAGCGGGAGTGAAGTTATTTGCTTGTTCGCAGTCTATTTTGGGACGCGATATTGATCATACAAAACTTGCACCGGGAATCAAGGTGGCTACTTCCATGTTGAGCACGCTTACCACCTACCAATTAAAAGGCTATGCGGCCTTGAAGTTTTAAGCTTTTAAGGAAGCTGTCTTAGTGTTTCCCAAAGCACTATGGCAATAGTAATGATAATGGCCAGCCCAGTAAAGAACATAAACCTTCTATTGGCGCTGGCTTTTTTTGCGCTTTTTTTTTCTTATAGAGAGTAACTCATCAAAGTTAGTAGTCACTAATTGTGGGTCAGAGGAGTTGAGAATTGGGGCGTTTTTCATTCTTTTTCTGAAAGCCTTTTGCTCTTTTTCAAAAGCAATTTTTGGCTGATTGTTGTAAACTTGATGTTTGTTGTCCAGTGCAGGCTAGTCCATGGTTTTTAATTATAGTTTCTAAAACGAGACAGCCTATGTTTGGGTTTTTATCAAGGTTGAATGGTTGATAAGTTGATTTTCAGAGATTTATAAAAGGCTATTATATGTTAATTCATTTTTAAAGACGGATTTTTTATAGAACTTTAATGGTGTTCAAGTCATCCATGTGTTAACCATAATTTTTTGATGCGCCTTTTTTCATCCTTAAACCATTCCAATGAACTATCATTTTAAATTTGCTAGTAGAGATATATTAAAAAACCGACTGATTACTACAGGTAGCCTTATCAGTATCGTTGTAGGTGTTTTAAGTGCTTTTCTAATTTATATATGGGTAGATTCTGAGTTGCAAACGGATAGGTTTCATTCGGAAGTTGACCGCATTTATATTCCAGTGGTTCAGCAAAGTGCGGTGGATAATATTAATCCAATCAGTGCGGGCTTATTTTTTAGATTAGACTATAATAAATACCCGAATGTAAAGAGTAAGCTCTATACGGCTTTTTATACGCCAGAGCGTATTAAATTGAAATTTGATAACAATGAATACCGAGGAGGAGGCTTAATAGCCGACAGCACCTTTTTCGATTTTTTCGATTTTAAGCTTTTGGTGGGTGAACCAGATGAAATTTTAGATGATCCTTCCCATATCGTCTTGACCAAATCTTTCTCCGAGAAAATTTTTGGAGACCATGATCCATTAGGCGAAACTATTTATTTGGAGTGTGATCAGAAGGGTTACTATCAAGTAGCTGGAATTTTGGAAGATGTTCCTTCAAACAGTACGCTGTCCTTCGATTTTTTAGTGCCGAGCCAATCACAAAGCTGGTGGGGTAATTCAGGTATGGAGTTTATCCTTACCGATGACTCTTTCGATCAATCAACTTTTGATGCGGAAGTTAAAGAAGCAGGCAGAAGCCATCCGCAATTTAAAGAGAGTACGTTGTCTACTGTTCCATTTAAGGATGTCTACTTTCATCATAACTTTTCTACACCGCTGCTTGCAAAGCATGGTAACTTGGATGAGGTAAATACCCTGCTCTTAGTGGCTTTTGTTATCCTATTGGTGAGTATTTTGAACTTCACCAACATGCAGTCCACATTAATGCTTTCTCAGTTAAAGACTAAAGGTATAAAGCAAGTAAACGGAGCCACCAAACTTGATTTCTTACTTGAATTACTGGCTTCAAGATTACTGTATGCATTGTTGAGTGTGGTAATTGTTTTTGGGCTCTTTATGTTAGTAAGAGATTCTTACGTAAGTTTTTTGGGGCTTACATTCGATAAGTCGTTTATAGAAATTTTGATTTTAATTGTTGCAGGAGTTTTCTTGTTCACTCTCATTTCTTCAATTTTTTCACTAGCTCAATCTTCAAAATTTGTAACCTCACAAGCTTTGATGGGGCAATTGAGCGAGACTAAAAAGGGATCGGCAGGAAGGGTACTAACCACTATTCAGTATGTGTTTGCTATTGCTTTGATTATTGCTACTACGGTAGTTTATAAACAATTTAAGTTTATGCAAAACAAAGACTTAGGCTACAATCCCAGTGGACTGGTATCTATTAAATTTTTCGATAGACTGCCCTATAATTTCGAAGACCAAGAGGCCTATAAAAAGGACATGGAAACTCAGAAGAGTAGCTATGAATTGGTGAGAAATGAGTTACTAAAAATACCTGGTATAATTTCTTATTCTCAGGCGACAATGCCTTTTGATGGGTCTGCAAGTACCATGTCTTGGAAACTTGCTGGGAGTGATTTTGAGTATACTGAAACAAGCCTAATGACCATAGACCCAGATTACGCTAATATGCTCGGACTTGAGGTGGTGAATGGGAGGTTCTTCTCAGACTCTTTGGATGTTTCAAGACAGAATAAAGTGGTGATTAACAAGGCAGCGATGGATTATTGGGGAATTACAGACTTATCTGATGTTAAGTTGGCGAGTAGTTCTTGGGACGGAGAAGATGATCCTTGGAAGGTAATCGGAGTAGTGAATGATTTCCACTATGCACATTTATCTAAGAAGATAGAACCAGCCATTATGGTTTTCTTCAGAGATGTTGACAAGGAGTTTTCCATTAGAATAGACCCTGAGCAGTATAAAATTACATTGGAGCAATTGGGTGCGTTATATGAGTTGGTAAACCCTAATCAACCATTTAATTATATGATTTTGGAAGACAAGCTTCAAGCACAGTATGAGCGTGAGAAGAAGCTTTCTGAGGTATTTATGTTATTCACTATAGTCGGCTTAATGATTTCATCCATAGGTCTGTTTACTTTCGCTCTTTATGAAACGAGAAAACGAATCAAGGAAATTGGTATTCGAAAAGTGGTGGGAGCAAGCGAAGGTCAGGTAATTGGCTTATTGACAACTCGATTTTTGAAGTGGGTACTTTTAGCGTTTGTGATTGCTTGTCCGATAGGTTGGTATTTTATGAATGAATGGCTCGCCAACTTTGCTAACCAAACAGAACTGAGCTGGTGGGTTTTTGCCATCGCAGGAGTCTCCGCAATTGTTTTAGCAATATGCACAGTAATAGGGCAGTCTTATGTAGCGGCCAAGCGTAACCCTGTGGAGGCACTTCGGTACGAATAATATTTAAGTTGATTAGAACTCTCCAAAAGTTGGTTTCTTAGAACTATAGGTGAGAACTTTTGGAGAGTTTCGTTCTTTAGTGGCTTAAAACCTATTAATCACTTTCACACCTACTCCCTGAAATTCATTCATTTTGGGAAGTAGGTGTGTTGCTTCTTCTAAAGAAATTAATTCGCCAATCAGTTTTTCGGGTTGAAGTTTTCCTGATTTAATCATTTCCATCATTTCAGGATAAGCATGGGCTTGCATACCATGGCTGCCAATTACTTCTAGCTCATTGGCCACTACCAAATGCATTGGGATTTCAGGCAGGTAGTCGTTGCCAGCCATTAAGCCTACTTGAATATGCTTGCCTCTTTTTCTAAGGTTGGCAATGGAGTTGAAACAGGTGGTTTTACTCCCGAGTGCATCCACAGAAACATGTACACCTCCTTTCGATATTTCTTTGACCGCCTCAACCACATTTTCTTTTGCGCCATTTATGGTGTAGTGCGCACCAATGGTTTTGGCAAATGCCAGCTTGCTGTCGTCAATGTCAACAGCAATTACTTGGGCACCCAAAGCTTCGGCAATCATAATGGCAGAAAGCCCAACACCACCGCAACCATGCACTGCGACCCAATTTCCTCCAGTTGTTTTGGCTTGGTGCGCTACCGCTCTAAAGGAAGTAATAAACCTGCAACCCAAACTGGCTGCGGTTTCAAAGCTTATTTCATTGGGTAAATGCACCAAATTAGTGTCTGCATAATGAATGCCTACATATTCAGCAAAACTTCCCCAGTGGGTAAAGCCGGGTTGAAACTGATGGTCACACACTTGCTGATTGCCTGAATTACATTGCTCGCATCTGCCACATCCACTCACAAAGGGAACGGTTACCCTGTCTCCAATTTTGAATTTGTTAATGCCTGCGCCAAGCTCTATTACCGTTCCAGCCAATTCATGTCCTGGTATATGGGGTAATTCAATATCCGTATCGTGTCCCATCCAGCCATGCCAATCACTTCGGCACAAACCAGTGGCACCAACTTTTAGTATTACTCCTCCTTTAACAGCTTTTGGGTCTGCTACGGGTTCTATTGAAATCGGGCTTTGAAACTTGGTGTAGAGTGCTGCTTTCATGAGGGAAATAGTTCTGTTTTACTCTCCCAAATTAGGTAAATCATGGGAATCTCTTCCGTCTATAATCAGCGACTGGTCTTTTTATTTTATGATGCTTTTGTGCTTACTTTGTTGAACACTAACGGAAGCAATATGTACAACGGATTATTACACGCGCACTCGGGTTTAAGGTGGATCGTTCTGATCTTATTATTAGCCGCTATTTTTAATGCCTTTTCTAAAAAGAAATCGGGCGTATGGACAGCCAAAGACAAGAAGCTTTCAATGTTTGCTATGGTTTTTACCCACATTCAGTTCTTAATTGGCTTGGTGTTGTATTTTAAGAGCCCAAAAGTAAATTTTATGGAAGGCTTTATGAAAGATGATGTACTTCGGTTTTTCGCTGTTGAGCATATATCTATGATGATAATAGCTATTGCTCTCATCACCATTGGCCATAGTAAGTCTAAAAAAGCTGTGACGGACGCTAAGAAATTTGGTGCAATTGCTACTTTCTATCTTTTCGGACTCATTCTGATTTTGGCATCTATTCCTTGGCCGTTCAGAAATTTAGGAGGCAGCTGGTTCTAAGAGCACATTTAAAAGAGAACTATTTGAAGCAGAAGCAGCCCTTCTGCTTTTTTATTGCCCTTTACTGTTCAAAATCAATTGTCTATAAAAGCGAATGGCATTCTTGTAATCTTCTAATGGAATGCGCTCGTCAATACCGTGGAATGTGCTGATGTTGTCTTCATTAATATGGTAGGGCACAAAACGATAGATGTTTGGGCTGATGGCGCCAAAGTGCCTAGAATCTGTGGCAGCAATTACCAAATTAGGTGCAGTTAATACACCATCGAAAATTTCTTTTATAGACTGATTAATTGCATTGTAACCACTGGTTTCTATTGGAGAAACTGGGGATGGCTCTGAATTGAAACCAAAGAATTTGGTTTTGACTCGTGAATCGTCAATGGTTTGATTTACATGGTTCAGCACATCTTCGGAAGTTTCTCCCGGAATAATTCGGAAGTTGATCAGTGCTCGGGCTTGTGTTGGAATGATGTTCTCTTTAATCCCCGCATTAAAAATCGTTGGGGCTGTGGTGGTTCTGATCAAGGCATTCCCCGCTCCGCCTGCGCTTTCATAAGTGCTTAGTACCAGTGGTTTGAAGATAGAAAGGTTAGCGAAAGCCATTCTGTTTACAAAACCCATTTCAGGGCCAATCTGGTTGATAAAGCCTTGCATTGGTTCTGAAATCATTCCTTTGGATGGATTGCTTTTCACCTTAGCTACTGCTTTGGCTAATACATCAATGGCTGTCTCAGGGTCGGGGCGAGATGAATGACCGCCTTCCATATCAACCGTAAGTTCAATGGTAGTAGAACCCTTTTCAGCTACGCCAATAAAGGCCACATCAGAATCTACGCCCGGTACAAGCTTTTGGGTGATGGCATATCCTTCATCCAAAACATATTCGGCATGAATTCCCTCGTGTTCAAGGTATCGGGCAATGGCTACAGCACCTTTTTCTCCACCGACTTCTTCATCGTGACCAAAAGCCAAATAAATAGTTCTTTCAGGTTGGACACCTTCAGAAAGAAGCATTTCTACAGCTTCTAAAATACCGATTACCGAAAACTTATCGTCAATAGTGCCACGTCCCCAAATCACTCCATCTTTCACAATTCCACCAAAAGGGTCGACCGACCACTTTTCAGGCGAAGCAATAGGCACCACATCAATATGGCCCATCAAAACGATAGGCTTAAGCGTTAGGTCTTTTCCCCTCCAGCTGAACAAATGGCTGTATTGGTTAAAGGTTTTGTGTTCTAAAACAGAATCAATTAGAGGATAACGGATTTTAAGAAATTCATTGAACGCCTCGAAAGCGGTGGAATCAAAATTGGCGGGGTCTTCGTGGGAAATGGTTTTTATTCTCAAAGCCTCTGTAAGTCTTTGAATAGAAGAATCAGGGATGTCAATTTTTGAAACTGGTTCAACTTCTAATTGTTTCGAGCTAAAAGTAAAGGTTTTGAAAAGCACATAGGCCACAAAAATGAGGAGGAGTACTAGTATTGCTTTGAGGAATTTCTTCATGTTTAAATGAGATTAAGCCTAAATATAAAAATTGCTGGCTTTATTCTTCGGGTTCGATGTGAATTAGCACATCGGCTATTTCGGGCATTTCGTTTTGAATTGCATTTTTTACATCATGGGCTATGTCATGTCCTTTTTTAACTGAGATTTCACCTTTAACTGTAAGGTGTAAATCTACGTGGAATGACATACCTGTTTTTCTAACAAAGCATTTTTCTGTGCCCTGAACCCCAGAAACGGTTTCGGCTACTTTTCTGATGTCGACAATTAAATCATCATAAACATGCTCATCCATAATTTCGCCAAGGGCGGGGCGAAAAATCAGAAATGCATTGTAGATAATAAAGCCAGAAGCGAGTAAAGCAGCCCAATCATCTGCCGTTTCATAACCTTCACCCATATAAATCGCTATGGAAATTCCGATAAAGGCCAATAGGGAAGTGATGGCATCGCTTCTATGATGCCAAGCATCGGCTTTTAAAGAAGTGCTTTTAGTTTTGTCGCTTTTTTTAGAAACAAACCGATAGAAAATCTCTTTTAGAATGACGATGGAGGCTAGAACGACTAGCGTAAATTTTTCTGGAACTTTGTGTGGCGTGCGAATATGCTGAATGCTTTCATAAGCAATTACGGTGGCTGAAATCACTAAAATTCCAACCACAATAAAAGTAATAAGTGGCTCCGCCTTTCCATGACCATAGGGGTGGTTTTCATCCGCAGGTCGGGTAGAGTATCTTAACCCGAAAAGAACTAGTAATGAGGTAAATACATCTGTGGTGGACTCGATGGCATCGGCAATCAGCGCATAGGAATTGCCAAATACGCCTGCAATTCCTTTTGCAATGGCCAAAAATGCATTGGCAATCGCGCTGAAAATAGCTGTGTTGATGGCTGTTCGTCTATTCGATTCCATGATTCATTAATCATCATGAGTTTTGGAGGATGTAGAAATCAATCGGTTGATTTCAGCCATTTCTTTTGGAGTAATGTCGCGCCAAGTACCAACAGGCATATCCAATATCACATTCATGATGCGCACCCTTTTTAATTGTCTCACTTCATAATCTAAGTACTCACACATTCTTCGGATTTGACGATTGAGCCCTTGTGTCAACACGATCCGAAACTTGAGTTTGCCGATTTGTTCTACTTCGCATTTACGAGTAACCGTATCTAAAATAGGTACACCATTACTCATTTTTGAAATGAAGTCTCGTGTGATGGGCTTGTTCACCGTAACGATGTACTCTTTTTCATGATTGTTTCTGGCGCGTAAGATCTTGTTCACAATGTCTCCATCATTGGTAAGGAAGATGAGGCCTTCACTGGGCTTGTCTAATCGACCAATCGGGAAAATTCGTTTAGGGTAGTTGATGAAATCAATGATATTGTCTTTTTCCACTTTTACATCCGTAGTACAAACAATCCCAACAGGTTTATTGAAAGCAATGTAAACAGGCTTATCTCTTGGCTCGACCACAGGTTTTCCGTCTACAGCAACATTATCTTCTTTTGTGACTTTAGTGCCCATTTCGGGTACTGCGCCATTGATGGTTACCCGCCCTTCTTCAATCAGTTTATCGGCTGCTCTGCGCGAGCAATAGCCAATTTCACTTAGGTATTTATTGATTCTAACAGGCTGGTCAGTAGTCATTCGTTAATTATTGAGTGCTGATGTGTCTGGGTTGAAATTCAACCATGCAGTATTTTGACGCAAATTACAGAATTCTATTGGCAGAGACGCATAAAAAATACCGCCTCTGCAAAAGCAAAAGGCGGCATTTTTATATTTTCAATTCCTGATTTACTTCTTTAATAAATCTCTGATTTCTGTTAAGAGCACTTCTTCCTTAGAAGGTGCAGGAGGAGCCGCAGGAGCTTCTGCTTCTTTCTTCTCCATTCTTTCTTTCAAATGGTTGTATGATTTCACTACCATAAAAATAGCGAAAGCTACTATTACAAAAGTAATGATGGTGTTAATGAACACTCCGTAAGCAATAGCCACCTCGGCAGTAGCATCACCAGCACCAGCAGCGGTTTCTGCAACGGCTTCTTGTAAAACCAACTTCATTTCTGAAAAGTCAACACCGCCTAGGAGGATTCCGATTGGTGGCATTAAGATGTCATTCACAAATGACTTGACGATGGCGCCAAAATAAGTGGCCATAATTAAACCCACGGCTATTTCTAGTACATTTCCACGGATAAGGAATTTCTTAAATTCTTTCATGTTTAGCTGTTTTGTTTAGTGATTAAGGATGATACAAAAAACGATTTATCCTTCAGTTTGCTTAAGGTCATAAAAGCAACCAGCGGGGTAATCGTGAAATAAGATAATAATTTTTGAAATCGTAAAACCCAGTTGGAAGGAGAAATGCACGAAATACATCAGCGCATTTATCCAAGATGCTCAGTGTGCAGGTTATATCAATGTTGGAATGAGGGACTCTAAGAGTAGACCTCTTAGGGGCTGCAATATAAGAAGATTCGGCTTTGCTTTCTGTTATATGTGAATCGATTCCATTAAATTCGACCAAACAAACGTTCGTTATGGGATTGACCACTGCACAAAAAGACATATTAGATAAGGCGGTAGAAGCCTTACATACTCGTGGGTTTCACTCACAATACCCTGAGCATCCTGCACCAGCCATTTATGGTGAAACAGCAGATGCTGATGGAAAGGAGGCTTTCAAAGCCTTAAGAAAAAAGAATTTTGAAGAACTAAAGCAAGAAGGAGCTACTTCATGGATAGGTGAGGAGCATTCTCCTTATTTTGACGCACCAGTAGGGCCAAAGTATCCAGCCTTCAGTACTGAAGAATTAATAAACCGTGCTGAAAAGGCTTTTCATTCTTGGAGAAAAGTGAGCTTAGACGATAGAGCGGCTGTGTTGATTGATGCACTTGATCGTTTCTCTAAGCGCTTTTTCGAGAATGCTTATGCGACAATGCACACCACAGGCCAAGGTTACATGATGGCTTTTCAAGCTTCTGGCCCACACGCTGCCGACCGCGCATTAGAAGCAGTTGCCGCGGGTTATGACGAATTGAGTCGTTTCCCTTCTAAAGCCACTTGGGACAAACCAATGGGTAAATACAATTTGGTAGTGAACAAAGAGTGGAGGGCAGTGCCAAAGGGAATTGGTTTGGTGATTGGTTGCTCAACTTTCCCTACATGGAATTCGGTTCCAGGTGTTTTTGCCGATTTAATTACGGGTAACTCTGTATTGGTGAAGCCACACCCTGGTGCTATTTTACCAATGGCCATTGTGGTAGCTGAAATTAGAAATGCATTGAGAGATGCTGGCTTCGATGCTGATGCTTGTCAGCTAGCGGTTGATGTGCCAAGCACACCAATCACAAAAGAATTGGCTGAACACCCCAAGGTGAAATTAGTAGACTTTACTGGCAACTCTGAGTTTGGTAGCTATTTAGAAAAACTTCCAAAAGCGGTGTTTACAGAGAAAACGGGGGTGAACTCAATCATCTTAGACTCTGTAGTTGATATCGATAAAGTGATTCAGAACATTACCTTCTCGGTATGCTTGTACTCTGGTCAAATGTGTACCGCACCTCAAAACTTCTTTATTCCTGAAGGCGGAGTGAAAACGCCAGATGGTGTGCTATCATTCGATGAGGTGGCTCAAAAATTTGCTGACTTCACCAACGGTTTGATTGATAACCCTAAGGCGGGACCATTTGTATTGGGGGCTATCCAAAACCCAAATACAGGTGAAAGAGCTAAAAATGCAGCCAAAGAGTTGGGTGGGAAAGTTTGGTTAGAATCTAGAACTATAGAGAACCCAATTTTCGCTACTACAAGAACACAAACACCAGTGGTAATTGAGCTAAACTCTGCTGATAAGGACAAATTCGCTACTGAACTATTTGGCCCAATTGCATTGCTGATTAAGACAAAAAATACGGAAGAGTCTGTGGCTTTGGCTAGAGAATTGGCGGAAGAGCATGGCGCTATTTCTTGTGGTGCATATACTACTGATGAGGCCATGAAGGAACATATTGCTGATCAAATGTCGTTGGCTGCTACGCCAGTTTCATTCAATTTGACCGGAGGTATTTTCGTGAATCAAAACGCTGCATTCTCTGATTACCATGTAACGGGTGGAAACCCAGCAGGTAATGCTTCATTTACTAACCCTGGTTACGTAAATGGAAGATTTACTTGGGTTGGAATGAAGGAGTTGGCTTAAAAGTCATAACTCTTTTTGAATTTCAATCATAAGTGATTGAGGTTGTCAATCTGTGTCTTAATTACCTCCTTGCCCTCCTTAAGTAGGGTACTCTAGTGAAATCATAAAGTTAGACTAGGAGTAAATTTGACGTGGAGCTGTTCCCCTCTATTAAGAGGGGCTAGGGGAGTGTCGACTGATTATAGATATTGATTAAAACCACCTTAGGGTGGTTTTTTTTATGCAGAAATGGTTTTACTTGTTGGTTTTGAGTTCAATCCACCCTTGCCTTTCCATGGCCAGAAAAGTGTCGCCTGATTGTTTGATTACATCAAATGCAACTGGTACACGGTCGCGGCCTTCAATATCGACTACTCCATATTTACCATTTCGACTGACGATAAAGTTAATGCTGTCAGTGGTTGTGATGGAGTCAAATTGAGGTGTTCGAACTAATGTGCCTTCATGATTTGCAATGCCGAATAGCTTGTTTTTTTCAAGCAGAATAAAATCTTCTTTTCTAATCAGTTGATCATAAACCGCATTCAATACAAAATTCCCGTTGAGATCAATGAGGCCATACAAATCGTTGGTTTTCACTGTTGAAAGTCCATTCTTAAAAGATTCAACGAATTGAAAAGTGGGTTGAATTGTGATTTGATCGTCTGTATTAATAAAGCCCCAGTTGCCGTTGATCCTGATTGCAGAAAGCCCCTGTGAAAAGTCTTTGGCTTGTTGGTATCGGTTGGCAATGGTCAATAATCCTTGCTCCGAGACAAAGCCCCATTCGTTTTCCATCATTACCGAAATTAGGCCTTCATTATACCCCCGCACCTGTTGTGTTTTTGAATCGAGTTTGAAGGTTTGAGTCGTTGAGATTTGAAGTAATTCAAACTTGTTTTTCGATTTCAAAACCAAGAAATCGGGTGTTATCTGGTATACTGAATCATATGTGTTTGGGCTGAATTGGTTTGCATCAAAGTCGTAAACTTTATAACCGTCATCTGTTCGCTCTGAAAAAACATTTTGATATGGAGTAATAGGGTCAATACTTCTGAAAATCTGTTGCTCGAATAAATCATAAACTCCATACTCTGTTCCCTGTCTATAGAAAATTCGTTTGCCTATAATTTGAATACTGTCTTTGTATGGAGTAATTAACCAGTTGCCGTTGGGTTTAATGATGCCTTGATTTCCCTGATATTCGGCAATAGCAAAGCCTTTTTCAAAGTCATAAATTTTATCGAAAATGAATGGAGTTTGCTCATACCCTTCAGCATCTAACAGTCCAACCTTTTCATTTTTTAGAGCCAAGAAAGAGCCATCTAGTTTTTGAGTGATTTTTTCATAAAACTGAATTCCAATCCGCTTTCCACTGAGGTCATACGGAATCCAGTTTTGATTGTCTTTTCTCTGCGATTTTGCAAAAAGTACCGATTTGAAGAACTGAATGGAGTCAAATTGATATGGAAGTATATTCTTTCCTTCTGCATTGATTACACCTTCGAAACCATCTTTTTTAACCACAATCAATTCTGACTGATTATGTACAACTTGCTGTTTTTGTGCATAATGTTCAAAAGTGTTTTCATTGGAAATGTCTACTACTCCCATGTTTCCATTGGTTTGTATGGCTACCAAGTTTTTGTTAACCAACCAAAGATCATCATGGGCCAGGGTTTTCGGGATCGAGTCTAAGGTAAATACTGTCCATTTATTGAACGGAAGTACCTCGGCTTTCCCATTTCGTAGGTTTAAATTTTTGTACTCGGGTGGAATTATTAGTGCGCCCTTTCTATCAATCAGGCCTTCTTTATTATAATACTTTATTCTGAAGGTGTTCTCATCGTAACGCAGAATTAGTTCATATAAAAAGTCTGATAGCGGTTTGCCTTGTAATGTATAAAGCGCATATAATCCTTTGCCGTTTTTGACCGAAAGCGTTTGACTGTCAATCCTTTCAATATGACTGAACTCAAGAGGCAGTAGTGTGTTTCCGTTTTTGTTCAATAAACCAAACTGGCTTTCTTTTCCAGTTTTTTTAGACACAATTAATACGTCATTAACAGGTTCAACCCATTGATAATCAGAAGGAACAATGATGTTGCCTTTCGAGTTAATAGTGCCGTAGTCATTAAGTATAGAGAAGCGACTTCGTTCACCAATAATGAAAATGTTATCGGTAAAAGGGTAAAGTTCAGAATAGAGGTGTCGGGTTATTTTTGAGCCATCGATATTAGCTAGGGCCCAGCGTTCATTTTGCTTGATACCAATAGCACCACTTGATACTTTGAGATTTCCCTTAGACCAGCCAACATCATCATAAATTGCTTCAATGATTACTTGGTTGGTGGTGCTGTTTCGGAGTCCGACCTTACCGTTTTCTGAGAATTTCTCATAGATATCATTACCCAAGATGGGCTGAGTCAAAAGAAAAGTTAGAAGTAGGGTGAATAAAACGCGCAATACTCAAAATCAAAGCGCAAGCTTAATAAATTTTGAAGCGAATTAGAAGGAGGAGTAAGGACTTTCGCCTTGATTATTTTTCTTTCGGAGTATTTTCCAGATCGAAAAGGTCGTTGAGTACATCAATCAAAGAATCTGCATCGCCACGTTTGCAAGCCGCTTTTAGTTGCATTACTGGTAGTTTGATAATTTTTTGAGTGATACTCTTAGAAAAACGTTCAGCAAACTCTTGAACTTCAGGTGAAGCATTTTTAATGTGCCTCGTCATTTCTTCCTGACGAATTTGCTCTAGTGCATTCTTAAGTTTGTGAATAGTTGGAGAAACAACCATTTCTTTTGACCAATCATTAAAGTCGGCAATCGCTTCTTCAATAATGGCTTCTACCAAAGGAATAGAAGCTTTTCTTTTTTCGACAGCAGCCGAAGCTTTGTCGTTAATTTCGTCAATATTGAATAAGGTAACACCGCTTAATTTCCCTACTTCAGGGTTAATACTTCTAGGAATAGAAAGATCTACAAAGAATTTAAATCTGGTATTATCTTCTCCTACCAACTCTGTGTCAATAATTGGGTTACTGTGCGCTACAGAGGAAACAATCAAGTCATATTCTTGAACAGCTTCTTTTAGTTCGCTGAAAGGAATTATACTGAGATTACATTCTTGCGCTAAAAGTTCAGCTTTCTCTTTGGTTCGGTTACAGATAGTTACCGTCAACTCAGTTTCTGAAAGGTGGCGACAAACATCTGCACCAATTTCGCCAATGCCTAAAATAAGTACTTTAGGTTCTATAATGGTAGAGGCTAAATTTTGAACCAGTTCGGCAGCAGCATAAGAAACACTTGCAGCACCATCTCTAAAAGAGGTTTCTTGAACAACTCTTTTGCTACTAAAGAAAATAGTGTGCATTAATCGGTGTAAAAAGGGGCCAGCTAAATTTGCATCTGCTGCCCATTGGTAAGCTCTTTTTACTTGATTAGAAATTTGAAGATCACCAACAACCTGCGCCTCAAGCCCTAATGATACTCTAAAGAGATGATTTACAGCCTCTTCATCTTCAAATGAATTGAAATAATTGATGTAGGCATCTGCATTTGCAATCCCTTTTTTGATTGCAATCAATTTGATGATTTCAAGGTCTAGTTTCTGTTCTGCTGAATAGTAAACTTCAGTTCTATTGCATGTAGAAAGAATCAAAGCTTCTGTTAAAGACAGAACCTCTGAAATTTCGCTAAGAATAGATTTGATTGTGAGCTCATCAATGGAAATGATTTCCCTGATTTCAACTGGTGCCTTTTTGTAAGACAAACTTATCGCTCTGAATTTACCCTGCATTATTGCTTTCGCCTTTCCTCTAAATTCTTGAGTGCAAAAATAGCCTCTAAGAGTGTGTAAAAAAAGTGATCAAAATCATGTTTTGCTATTTAGAATCAGTTTAAACAACTCCGCCCTTCAGGAGTGGTTATTTAAATATTTGATTCCAAAAACAATATAGTAATCTTATAGTAAGAATTTATTATATTAATTTTTAATTTAAATAAAAACACTCTGATGTTGAGATTAAAACGGTTGGTCAGAAATTACTTTGGGTTCTCCAAAACCCAAACCAATGGTTTTATGATTTTGGCACCACTTATTTTTGTTCTCCTTTTTGTCCCCGGTTTTTATCGCAACTTAACAGAGGTTGAATACAATGAGTTCGATTCTGATAAAGTTCAACTGGATAGCCTGGTTGCGTTGTGGAGTAGTAATGAAAAAACAGGTATAACAAGGCGTGTAATTCCTGAAACTAGCTTCCGTCTTACTTTTTTTGAACCCAATAAAGCAAATCAAGAGCAATTGATGGCGCTGGGCATAGACCAGCGTTTGGCCAATCGGATTGGAAATTATGTAAATGCTGGTGGAAGTTTTAAGGTGAAGTCGGACTTGAAACGTATTTACGGATTTTCAGATAGTCTCTATCAAGTGCTTGAGCCCTACATTCAGCTACCAAATGAATTATCCTACCCAAAGAATAAAGTAAAGGAGTCTTTTGAAAAGTTTTCAAATAGTGAGCCCCAACCATTTAAAGAAGCAGAAGGGAGCTCTTCAGTAGAGAGTTTTTTTGTGTTAGACATTAATGAAGCTGATTCTATAGATTTCCAGAAACTAAAGGGGATTGGCCCAACTTATTCGAGCAGAATAGTGAAGTTCAGGCAATTGTTAGGAGGCTTCCATCATGTTGATCAAATCAAAGATGTGTATGGAATATCTGATTCATTGTATCAAGTTTTAGAAGCTCACTTTATAGTAAACGCAGCGTTTAAGCCCCAACAAATCAAAATCAACTTGGCAACTTTCAAGGAAATAAATGCGCATCCATACATCAGTTATGAACAGACTAAAGAAATAATGGATGCTAAAAGTAGGTATGGTAAATTTAGATCACCAGCCGACTTAAGTCGTTTAACCTCATTTGATTCAATTCAAATCGTTAAATTGACTCCATATCTAGAGTTTCAATGATCAAAATTTTAAGTGCCGAACAAATCCGTAAATGGGATTTATTTACAATCAAGAACGAGCCAATCTCTTCTATCGATTTGATGGAACGAGCTTCAGAAGCCTTTGTACAGCTTTTTCTTACTGAAGTGGAAAGCAATCATGTGATTGATTTTGTCTGTGGTCCTGGAAACAACGGTGGAGACGGTTTTGTCATTGCCAGATTATTGACTAAAAAGGGATTGAAAGTCAACTGTCATTTGATCGATTTTGGTTTGAAGCTTTCAGAAGACTGTCGCAAAAACTATCGAAGATTTTTGGACATCAATCAGGTAAACCTTGTTAAACAAGCTAAGGATTTAAACCTTACCGGAGGTGTTGTCATTGATGCAATATTTGGATCTGGCTTGAATAGACCCGCAACTGGGCTTGCGGCAGAAGTCATTCAACTGATTAACCAGAATGAAGGAAAAACTGTATCTGTAGATATGCCTTCTGGCCTTTTTGCAGATAAGGTGAACCTGTCAGGGAAAATAGTTGAGGCGGATTGGACCATTACTTTTCAAATTCCTAAGCTTTCGTTCCTCATTCCAGAAACAGGGTTTTATGTGGGAGAATGGTCTGCTGTAGATATTGGTTTAGATTCTGAATTTTTAAAGACAGAGGCCACTGACTATTTTATTTTTGACAAGAGTGATATAGATCATTCTCTTTTTGATCGGAAGAAATTTGATCATAAGGGTAAATATGGTCGAGTACTAATTGTAGCAGGAAGTTTAGGTAAAATGGGAGCTGCTTTTTTGAGCGCAAAGGCTGCCCTTAGATCTGGAGCGGGTCTTCTTACCGTACATATACCGCAAGTAGGATACGCCTCAATGCAAACTTCATTGCCAGAGGCAATGGTTTCTTTGGATTCTGAACATGAATGTGTTTCAGAAATGGGTAAAGTTGATGAGTTTGATGCGATTGGGATTGGGCCAGGTTTAGGTACCGACCCAAAAACAGGAAAATTACTTAAGCAGCTATTCACATCTTTTAACAGGCCTATGGCAATAGATGCGGACGCTTTAAACCTAATTGCATTAGATAAAGAATTACTCAATTTAATACCTCAGGGCTCTGTACTTACACCCCACGTAGGAGAGCTCAATCGGTTGTTCGGAGAATGCGAAGATGGATTGGAGAGAATTGAGAAAGTGAAGTTAAAAGCAATTGAGAAGCAATTGGTAATAGTATTGAAAGGAGCGCATACTGTAATCGCTACACCAGATGGTAAAATACATTTCAACTCCACAGGGAATTCAGGAATGGCAACCGCTGGTTGCGGAGATGTGCTAACAGGAATCATCAGCGCATTGATGGCACGAGGAGATGACGCTTCGACTTCTGCAAAAGTCGGAGTTTGTATTCATGGATGGGCTGGCGATTTAGCTGAAAATACAGTAGGGAAAACGGCATTGATGGCATCAGATTTGCTTTCTGCATTACCAGAAGTTTTTCGCAACGTAGAGAATAGTGATTTTATTTGAAAAAACTGTAACTTTAACTAAACCTTAAGAGTAACTTTGGGGTCTATATAGACAATGAATCTTTTAAACCGAAACATATCAATCTCTAAAACATTAATGATTCTGTCGTTAATGTTGTTTTCGGTATTGGCCAATGCTCAAAGTGAGACCTTGGCCAGTTTGAAGATGAACAATGATCCAAAGGTTAAAGTAGAAGTTTTCCCCAACCCAACATCTGACTTTCTAACAATCGACTTGTCCAAGTTAGATTTGAAAAAGCCAAAAATTGAAATTCGGAATATTATCGGAAGTAAAATGGAAATGACTTCTGAAGACCTTGGTGATAAGAAGCATCGCGTAGATGTAACTTCATACCCAAGAGGTTATTATTTGGTATTGGTGAAAGATGACCAATCTAAATTTCAACAGACAATTCGTTTTTCCAAGAAGTAGATTTAGCAAAAGAAATTCGCCAATGGAAACATGGCATAAAAAAAGGTTTGAACTTATTAAGTTCAAACCTTTTTTTGTTACGGCCTTGGTTCAATTAGAACTCTGCATTTCCAGGAGTCCTAGGGAAAGGAATTACATCCCTAATGTTGGCCATACCCGTAACAAAAATAATCAGTCTCTCAAAGCCTAGTCCGAAGCCGCTATGAGGTGCTGACCCATACCTTCTAGTATCTAAATACCATTCCATTTCGTGAGTAGGGACACCCATTTCGTTCATTCTGCTCACCAGTTTGTCAAGTCGTTCTTCACGTTGCGAACCTCCCACAATTTCACCAATTCCAGGGAAAAGAATGTCCATTGCGCCTACCGTTTTTCCATCTTCATTCATGCGCATGTAGAATGATTTAATGTCTTTAGGGTAGTTGGTTAGTATCACTGGCTTTTTAAAGTGTTTCTCTACCAAATAGCGTTCGTGCTCCGACTGAAGATCTGTGCCCCAACCTTCAATTAAGTATTGAAATTTCTTTTTCTTGTTCGGGTTGCAGTTTCTAAGAATGTCAATCGCTTCTGTATAGGTTACCCTTTCAAAGTCATTTTCTGCTACAAACCTTAACTTCTCAGTTAAAGTCATTTCGCTTTTCTCATTGGCGGGCTTGTTTTTTTCTTCGTCTAACAAGCGCTGTTCAAGAAACGCTAAATCATCTGCACAGTTTTCTAAAGCATAACTGATTAAGTATTTTAAGAACTCTTCAGCCAAATCCATATTGTCTTGAAGGTCATAGAAAGCCATTTCAGGTTCTATCATCCAAAACTCAGCAAGGTGCCTTGTAGTATTAGAGTTTTCTGCCCTAAAAGTTGGCCCAAAGGTGTAGATATCTGAAAGTGCCAATGCACCTAATTCACCTTCTAATTGACCTGAAACGGTTAGGTTAGTTTCTTTTTCAAAAAAGTCCTCTTTAAAGTTAACTGAGCCATCCTCTTTCAAAGGAGGATTTTTGGCGTCTAAAGTGGTTACACGAAACATTTCTCCGGCACCTTCTGCATCAGACCCCGTGATGATAGGGGTTTGCAGATAGAAGAATTTCTTTTCATTAAAGAAATTGTGGACAGCAAAAGCCATGGCGTGACGGATTCTGAATACAGCACCAAAAGTGTTTGTGCGAGGTCTTAAATGTGCAATTTCCCTCAAGAATTCCATTGAATGCTTTTTGGGCTGCAACGGATATTTTTCTGGGTCGGCAGCGCCAAGAATTTCGATGTGCTTTGCATTGATTTCAAACTTCTGTCCAGCCCCTTGAGACTCCACAAGAGTTCCGTTCACGGCAATACATGCTCCTGTAGAAGCCAGTTTAAGAATGTCTTCAGAAATCAAATTTGGGTCAGCTACTATTTGAAGGTTATTAATGGTAGAGCCATCGTTAAGGGCAATAAAACTTACATTTTTGTTGCCTCTTTTGGTTCTTACCCATCCTTTTACAGTCACGTCAATGTTAGATTGACTGCTTTTTAATAACGCTTCAATTTTGATTCTTTTTGTCATAGCAAACCCTGAATTGGTCTTTAGTAAAAAAAACGAATGCAAAACAAGTCTTTTTTGAAGTGATTCACAACGTGAACACCAAAAATAAGCAATGAGAATTTATTCCGAACAATGTCGTTATCTATGCGTAAAACCTCCTTGAATAAGTTTTTTAAGCCGTTTGTTAAATTTGCATGATTTTTGTTAAAAAGTCGGCTGATCTCATTTGTTCCTCAATTCTTTATTCTAAATTTGCTTATAACCAATAGGATTTTTCTATCAATGCAAAAACTTAGTCTAAATCAGTCTCTTAGCCAAAAGCTGTCGCCACAGCAAATACAGTTTATTAAACTGTTGCAGGTGCCAACTGCTGAGTTGGATACTAGGGTTGAAGAGGAATTGGAAATTAACCCCGCTTTGGAAGAAGGCAGAGAAGAGCCAGAGGCTCCAACTACAGAAGAGGATTTTGATGAGCCTTCTGATGATATTTCTTCGACAGAGGATTTAAATGTTGAGGATTATTTGGGTGATGACGAATATGCTGGTTATAAAATGCAAGGTGACGGCAATTACTCTGAGGATGATGACCGAGAGATGCCTGTGGCAATGCAAAGCTCTCTGAATGATCAATTGGATATGCAATTGGGGTTCCTTGGCCTTGACGATCGTCAGACTTTAGTGGCTAAACAACTCATTGGAAGTATTGAAGGTGATGGATACATTAGACGAGAGCTAGATGCTATCGTAAATGACTTGGCCTTTGCCCAAAATGTAGAAACAGATGTAGATGAACTTGAAGACTTACTTCGTGAGATCCAACAGTTTGATCCTCCTGGCATTGGTGCAAGAAATTTAAAGGAATGCCTTTTAATTCAATTGGATAGAAGATGGGAGGAAGACGACCCTGATCCAGCGGTAGAAATGGCGAAGGACATTCTTTCCATTTGCTTTGAAGAGTTTACCAAGAAGCATTACGATAAGATTATAAAAAAACTCAATATTGAAGATGAGGTGCTGATGAAAGATGCGATTCACCTCATTACTAAATTAAACCCGAAGCCAGGAGGCGTTTCGGGTGGGATGGCTAAAACTCAGTATTTAATCCCTGATTTTATTCTTACCAATAATGATGGTGAATTCGATTTAACATTGAATTCAAGAAATGCACCTGAATTAAGAGTGAGCCAGTCGTATTCAGATATGTTTTCGGCTTATGATAAGAGCGATAAAAAAGACAAGAAACTGAAAGAGACGGTTTCTTTTGTAAAGCAAAAACTAGATGCAGCCAAATGGTTTATTGATGCCATAAAGCAGCGTCAGAATACGCTCTTACGTACCATGGATGCGATGGTGAGGTTTCAGTATGAATTCTTTTTAGAAGGCGATGAAACCAAGCTTCGACCAATGATTCTGAAAGACATTGCGAATGAAATCAACATGGATATTTCTACGGTTTCGCGTGTTGCTAATTCAAAATCGGTTCAAACCGACTTTGGCATTTTTCCATTAAAGTACTTTTTCTCAGAAGGAATTTCTACAGTTTCTGGAGAAGACGTGAGTAGCCGAGAAGTGAAAAATATTCTAAGCCAACTAATAGATAATGAAGATAAGAGCAAGCCTCTATCTGACGATAAATTGGAGAAGTCGCTGAAAGCAAAAGGCTATAACATCGCCAGAAGAACGGTGGCCAAATACCGAGAGCAATTGAATATTCCTGTGGCAAGACTAAGAAAAGAACTATAGGTTTGAAGTTACTTGCTCAAATTGTATCTGTCGTTTTCCAGCCATTGTTAATGCCGTCTTTGGTTTTTTACACTTACCTGTTTCATATCGACAATAGTTCAAACCTTACAGAAAAGGGCAGAACTACGGTGTTGGTTTTGATATTCTTAACCACCTGTGTGATTCCAGTGTTTATTGTGTTGCTTTTTAGGTTTACCAAAGTGATAAAAGACTTACATATGAAGGAAAGGAGAGAAAGGTATCTTCCCTTTGCTTTCATATCAGTTTTCTATATTCTAGTTACCTATTTAATGAGTCGTCAAGTTTGGTTTAATCCAACAATGGCAGTCATTATGATTTCAATGACAACTGTGGTGATTACTACCAACCTCATAACTTACTTCTGGAAAATAAGTGCACATGCCGCTGGTGTGGCAGGCTGGTTAGGCTTTATTGTGGTGTTCTCAAGAATATATTCAAATGGGAATACATTGTTTTGGCCACTAATTATCGCTGTTATGTTAACAGGAATAGTGATTTGGTCTCGATTATATTTAAATGCACATAAGCCATCTGAATCATTTGCAGGTTTTGTTTTGGGCTTTTTAGTTTGTTTCAGTTCTGTATTATTGTTTGTTTAGCATATGTACGAGTTTATAAAATTTGAAAAAGAGAATGGTGTAGCTACGCTCACTCTAAATCGACCTGATGTGTATAATGCACTCAACGATGAAATAACTTTTGAAATCCAAGCAGCTTTGAAAGAAGCAAAGCGAGATCAAGAGGTTAGAGTATTAGTGTTGACTGGGGAAGGAAAGGCATTTTGTTCCGGGCAAGATTTGAAAGCGTCTGCAAAGCACCCAAATCGTTCTTTTTCAGATTCATTACACAAAAGATACAATCCAATTATCAAGGCAATTACTGAAATGCCTAAACCTGTAATTTGTAGATTGAATGGGGTTGCGGCTGGAGCAGGTTGTTCCTTTGCCTTGGCTTGCGACTTAATTGTGGCAGGTGAAAGCGCAAAACTGATTGAAGTTTTCGTGAATATTGGCTTGGTGTTAGACTCAGGTTCGTCTTATTTTTTACCCCGATTGGTAGGGAGTTCTAAAGCATTTGAATTAGCCACTATGGGTACTAGGGTTTCGGCTTCTGATGCCGAAAAAATAGGGCTTATATCCAAGTGTGTTCCAGATGAAGAATTGGACAGAGCTGTAAAAGTATACACCGATTATTATGCTTCGGCCCCAACAAAGGCAATTGGTTTAATGAAAAAAATGTTGAACAAGTCGCAGAGTTCTAGCTTAAAAGAAATGCTAGAGTATGAGGCTTATTGTCAAGATATTGCAGGAGCTACTTATGATTATAAAGAAGGAACTACTGCTTTCTTAGAAAAAAGAAAAGCAGCATTTAAGGGAGAGTAACCTAAAGAAATTGAGCACAAAAAAGGGAAGATTATCTTCCCTTTTTTGTGCTCTTATATTTTTGAATCCAGAATTAGAAGCCCGTAAGCGAAATTCCGAATGACAAACCTTGTGTGTCTACCCCACCAGCAGGAGCGATGTCAAATTTATCAGAAAGTTCGTAATACCCGAAAAGGCTAAACCCTCCAAACCCCACTCTGGCTTGTACTCCATATCTAAATTTTTCGAAACCAAGGTCTTGACGATCCTTGATCATTCGTTTGTCAGCTGCATTATCTTCAAACTTCACTTTAGTGAAAGAAGAGTAAAGAACACCAACTTTGGCACCTAATGCTACCCTGAACCCACGGCTCATGTTGTTTTTACTTGTGTAATATCTGAACTCCAACGGAATGTCTAGATAGTTTAAGCCAACCTTCGATTTATCAAAAGTATTTGCTTGAGGATAAACCGTTGCCAAATCAGCTACAGCTACACTTCTTACGTTCGAATTGTTTACACTGGTTCTAAGTGTTTTTCCATCTTCAAGAGTGAATCTTTCCATTCCTAAACCAATACCCGGTGTAAAAGTAAAGCCATTATCACCAATTGGTAAGTCGTAGTAATATATTACGTTAACAGTTTTCGATCTGAAACTATTAAGGTTAACATCGGTTGGGGCGCTTAATAAAGTGTTCAAACCCCAGTCAACAACAAGACTTCCAGGAAGATCTGGTCTTTGAGCTCTGGCAATTGATCCTAGTGTTAAAACTCCTATAAGTAGTATTCCTAATTTCCTCATGTTTATTCGCTTTTTTGAGCTGGGCAAAGATAGTATTTTTTGAAAGTATTAATAACTAGCTTTTGCAAAGTAGAAGAATTAATTACCTTTGCAGACCAATTTTAACGGGATTTAACGAATCTTAGTTTTGGCCTCGTAGCATAACTGAATAGTGCACTTGATTACGGCTCAAGAGGTTGCAGGTTTGAATCCTGCCGAGGTCACATAAAAGCCCTTTCCACTTACATGGAAAGGGCTTTATTTTTTAATAGATTTTGGAAAAATCTCCGATTATTTTTTCAACTGAAGTGCTTGAGTATATGTAATTATACTATTTTTGATTTTGATAATTAATTGAACTTGGTATGAGAGTTACTATTCTGTTTGTAATGCTTTTTGTTTCCATGTCATTTAAAACTTTTGCTCAATTTGGAGTGAGTGTTCATCAGACTAACCTTCCTTTTGTTGGCTTTAATTATGAACTGAAGGATAAGTATATGGGTGAACTTCGTTTTTCTACCGATAATTTTTTTGAAGACATTTCTCCAGAGCTTGTTTTCACTAGGTTTATTAAAAAGGATAATGACTACAATTTCTATGGAGGGTTGGGAGCTAGACTGAATATCTACGAAGGTTTAGTGATTCCTTTAGGAATTAATGTTTACCCGTTCGAGAAGAAAAATTTCGGATTTCAGATGGAGTTGACTCCAATAATTGGAGATGATGCGCTTTTGAGAGGAACATGGGGGATACGTTATCGTTTTGGAGATAGATCAAAGTAGCTTATTGGAAAAGTAAGTTGAAAGTATGTTGTCGTAACAGTATTTCATACTTTTCCTCTATGATTCACCTTCAGAGCGCGAGACTTGATCTTCACTTATTATCCTTAGCAGATTTACAGCAAGTTCATGCACTTCATAGTATTCCAGAGGTAGACAAATTCAATACGCTTGGTATTCCGCAAAACATAGCGCATACCCAATCAATCATTCAACCTTGGATTTCAGAACATCAAAAACTTGACGCCAAACAGTATACATTTACAATACGGACAAAAAAGACTGATGATTTTGTAGGCCTCATTGCTCTGAAATTGGGAAATGTCAAATTTCAGAATGGCGAAGTTTGGTTTAAACTTCATCCTGATTTTTGGGGTAAAGGATATGGTACTGAGGCTTTAAAATTAATATTGGACTTTGCTTTTGGTGATTTAAATCTACACAGAGTTGAAGCGGGCTGCGCTGTAGATAACGTGGGTTCTGCCCGAGTTTTAGAAAAAGCAGGAATGATTAAGGAGGGAAGGAAGAGAAAAGTGCTGCCATTAAAAACAGGCTGGTCCGATAATTTCGAATACGCAATACTGGACACGGACTCTAGACTTTAGTTGAATACTCTTTTTACCAGCGAGAACCTTTAAAAGTATTTTGTACGACATTGTCCCGAGACTTTTCTAAGTTGGGTAAATCTTTTTGACCGAAAACGAGTTGATAAGCTCAAAGGAAACTGAATGTCCCAAGTCAATAACACTGCTATTCTATTTTTTTCAAGAAACCTCAAAGAGGAATTCTTGACAAAGCATGTTGGCCTGAACGTTCAGCAGTTTTCTAATTTGTTTAATCTTCTGGTCAAGAGAACTCAGAGAACGATTGATCAAACGAAGATTCCGGTAAAAACACTCTTTTCTGATGAACAAATTGGAAGTTCATTTGGAGAGCGACTCACAAACGGTATATCGAACTTATTCTCAGAAGGTTTTGAAAACGTAATCGTTGTTGGGAATGATGCTCCAGAGCTCACTTCAGAAGACTTACTTTGGGTTAAGAATAAGCTCGAAAATGGGAAGAATGTTTTAGGAAGAGACAACCATGGTGGAGCTTATTTAATCGGTGTTTCAAAAAAAGACTTTAACCCTAGTACATTCCTTCATATTGATTGGAATACTGGGTTGGTTTTCGATCAACTTAAATCACTTTTGTCTTCAGAAGAATTAGAAAGGCACCTGATTGACTTAAATAAAAGATCTGATTTTCAGAGTATACTTAAGCAAGGGCTATACTTGTCGAAAACGTTCAAGCAAATTCTGAAAGGAATTTTCGGAACTTATACTTTACATACTAATTTCGATTTCACGCTTCCAAAATCTATTTGGTTTCAACTGACGGAGCTTAGAGGGCCACCCTCATTCGTTTCTTAGCCACTCTACACTTCTCTTTGCAATTAGTATTTGTCGAAGAGAAATCATTTTTAATCAATTTATACAAAGGAGCCCAATTTCAATGTGCAATGTTTTTTATGTCGAATGACTTGAAATGACTTCTGTTTTGAAATTGAAAAGGGCTTTCTACTTAAGAAATAATACCATGCCTAAAAAATATTACAACCCAAGCGACCTTAAAAAGTTTGGAAACATAACGGAATTCCAACCTGAAATGGGAAACAAATTCTTCGATTGGTACGGCAGCGTTTTCGAAGAAGGCGCATTAACCGCTAGAGAGAAATCACTGATAGCCTTGGCGGTGGCTCATGCTGTTCAGTGCCCTTATTGCATAGATGCTTATACCGACACTTGTATGAAAAAGGGGGCCGATGAAGAACAGATGATGGAGGCGGTACATGTAGCTGCTGCTATAAAAGGCGGGGCGGTATTGGCCCATGGAGTGCAGATGATGAATCAGGTGAAAGAGAAATTAATGTAGTCTATGACTTTACAGACATTAAAAAGACAACAACACGCACTTTCTATTGCTAAAAGGCAAATTAGAATCTTGGATGATCATGATGCCATTGGTATTGATTCTTTCGAGCAGAAAATCGATCCCATTGGGATGATGCCCTTAAAGCCTATTTCTGTAGAGGTATTTCAGATCAATGTTGGCAAAATGTGCAATCAGGTTTGTAAACATTGCCATGTTGATGCTGGCCCTGACCGAAAGGAAATCATGACGCTAGAAACAATGCAGCAATGCTTGGATGCGCTTAAGATTTCTAAGGCCACTACGGTGGATTTGACGGGAGGTGCTCCAGAGATGAATCCTGACTTCCGTTGGTTCGTGGAGGAGATTTATAAGTTGGATAAGAACATCATAGTTAGGTGTAACCTTACCATAATTTTAGCCAACCCGAAATACCATGATTTGCCTGAGTTTTTCAAAAAGCATAAGGTGAATGTGGTGTCTTCATTGCCATCATTTACGGCCAGAAGAACCGATGCTCAACGCGGTGATGGTGTGTTTGAAAAGTCCATTAAGGCGCTTCAAATGCTGAATGAGATTGGCTATGGAAAAGAAGGGACAGGTTTAAAACTTGATTTGGTGTATAATCCATCAGGTGCATTTTTACCAGACGATCAGGCGATGTTGCAAAGTGAGTTTGAAAGAAAACTCAAAGAGAATTTCAATATCGTTTTCAATGACTTGTATGCGATAACCAATCTGCCAGTGAGTCGATTTTTGGATTATCTCGTCAATAGCAATAATTATGAGGAATACATGAACGAGCTGGTGAATGCCTTTAATCCTACTGCCGTGGCAGGTGTAATGTGCCGTTCTATGATTTCAATTGGTTGGGATGGCTATTTATATGATTGCGACTTTAATCAAATGCTTGAAATGAAACTGAAAAATGATGCGCCAGATCATATCAGGGATTTCAACCTAGATAAATTAATGGCGAGGGAAATAATGATCAACCAACACTGTTTCGGCTGTACGGCAGGTGCGGGCTCAAGCTGCGGAGGAACCACAACAAAAAATTAGCAAATGAACGACTACTTAAAAACGACTAAAGATATATATAAGGCAGCAGCCGAAACACCAGATGTTGGGCTTTGTTGCACCACTACTCCAGTGTGGTCATTTCCAGGTTTGGAAATCCCTAAAATCATGCTTGAAATGAATTACGGTTGTGGCAGTACTGTCCATCCAAGGGATTTGGTCAATTCACCCAAAATACTTTATGTAGGTGTGGGCGGAGGAATGGAGCTTCTTCAGTTCTCGTATTTTAGCCGTCAGAAAGCGGGAGTTATTGGGGTAGATGTGGTGGATGAAATGCTTGATGCTTGCAGGAAAAACATCAAGGAAGCAGAATTGACCAATGATTGGTTAGATGCTTCTTTTATTGATGTCCGACAAGGCGATGCGCTAAACTTGCCTATTGAAGATGCTTCAATTGATGTAGCAGCACAAAACTGTCTGTTTAATATCTTTCATGAAGAAGACCTGAAAAAGGCACTTCAAGAAATGTATAGGGTTTTGAAACCTCATGGCCGATTGGTATTATCTGACCCAATAGCGGAACAAACCATGCCCGAAAACCTCAAGAATGATGATCGATTGCGCGGACTTTGTTTGAGTGGTTCGTTGCCGTTAAAAGACTACATCAAAATGATTACTGATGTCGGTTTTGGCACGGTGGAGATTAGGGCGAAAAGGCCGTATAGAATTTTGCATCCCAATCAGTATGATACTGTCGAACCAATATATATAGAGAGTGTAGAGGTTTGCGCGATTAAGGATCCAATGCCAGCCGATGGGTCGTGTGTGTTTACGGGCAGAACCGCAATCTATTACGGAACAGAAACCCATTTCGATGATCACGGTGGTCATATTTTATTGCAGAATCAACCACTATCGGTTTGTGATAAGACAGCAGGAAATTTAGAAGCCTTGAATAACTCAAATATTTGGGTTTCGCCTTCTACCTATTTCTACGATGGTGGGGGCTGTTGTTAGGAGTTAGGGTGAATTAGGGCATTAAGGGAACGTCTAGAAGATTAGCCTCCTATTCCTCCAAAACTTCTTTAATTTTTTTACCTTTCCTAAGCAACCCTCATACAAGCGGGCTGTCTTTAGCGCAAGGATTAGAAATTTGGAACCGAAATATCAAAATCTTCATCAAAAGGTAATTGATCTGTGTATGCTGGGCGACCGACAAGCGCAGTATCAGTTGTACAAGCTTTATTCGAAAGCCATGTACAATGTATCTTTTCGGGTAACCCAAAATGAGCAAGAGGCTGAAGATGTACTTCAGGAATCGTTCTTAAGTGCTTTCAAAAACATTCATAGCTATAAAGGAACAGCAGCTTTTGGCAGTTGGCTGAAGCGAATTACACTTAATAACGCCATTAACCTAGTCAAGAAAAGACGTTTAGATTTTGAGTCCGTAGAAGACTATGGAGACTATGATGATCGTTTCGAACATGAAGAAAAAGATGATCGCGATTTCAATGTAAGTCAGGTCAAAAAAGCGATTGAGCTTTTGCCGGATGGATACAGATTGGTGCTCACACTTTATTTGATTGAAGGGTATGACCATAAAGAGATTGCAGAAATATTGAACATTACAGAATCGACTTCTAAGTCGCAGTTTAATAGATCAAAAAAGAAATTGAGGGAAATATTAAAAGAGGAATTTCAACATGCAGGATAAGCTAGAAGATTTCATAAAAGAAAATAAAGAACAATTCGATACTGAAGTACCAAGAGCTGAGGTGTGGAATAAAATCCAAAAAGGGCTTGACAAGAATGATAAAGCTACCGGAACTTCGACTCTTTGGTTTTGGAAAGTAGCGGTTGCGGTGTTGCTTATTGCGGTAGCTTATTTGGGCTCCGAAAAATATTTTGGTGCCGATGTTAATAAAGAAAGCACTGCTATGGAAGAGTTTAAAGAGCTTGAAATTTTTTACACTCAGATGATTTCTGATAAGAAAACGAAGCTGTCGGAAGAGGTGGAGGCAGGTGAGTATTTCAGCTTTTTGGAAGCCGATATTCAATCCCTAGATCAGAATTATGAAGAGTTGAAAACTACATTTGAAAACGGACAAGAAACACCTCAACTTAAAAGTGCATTGGTGCATTTGCTCAAACAAAAACTCTATTTAATCGAAAAGCAATTGGAGATTTTGGAAGAAACTAAAAGTAAAACCTCAGAAGGTGTTAGCTCACTTTAAATAAACTCAATTCAACTTCATTAGAATCGAGAATACTTCCCTTTTCGCATTTAAGAACACGCTTAGGGTAATTTTTAATAAGGTTATAATCATGCGTGGCCATCAGAATTGAGGTTCCACCTTTGTTGATTTCCATAAAAGTCTGGAAAATACCATCTGAAACTTCTGGGTCTAGATTTCCAGTAGGTTCATCGGCAATTAAAAGTACAGGATCGTTAATTAAGGCACGTGCAATTACCACCCTTTGTTGCTCACCGCCAGAAAGTTGATGTGGCATTTTATTAGCAACCACTCCCAAACCAACACGCATAAGCACTTCGGCCAACTTACTTTTCATCTTGGCTTTGTTTTTCCAGCCAGTGGCTTTCATTACAAAGTAGATGTTTTCAGCAACCGAGCGATCGGGGAAGAGCTGGAAGTCTTGAAATACAACTCCTAGTTTTCTTCTTAAAAGTGGAACATCCTTTCGTTTGATATTCTGAATGTCATGATTAGCAATTCTGATTTTACCCAAACGAAGAGGTAAATCGGCATAAAGCGTTTTTAACAGAGAACTCTTTCCACTTCCTGTTCTTCCAACCAAATACACTAACTCTCCTTTATTAATGGAAAGAGTAATGTTGTTCAACACAGTTTTATCGTCTTGAAAAATGGTGGCATCCTCGATGCGAACAATGGGTTCTCCTGAAAAAGGCATAATTTAAATATCCAGTTTTTGAAGTTTACCGAAAGGTAAGTTATTGATTACTTCTTGCAATTCAGTTTCTTTCCCTTCAAGGTCATACTTTTCTAACTTTTTTAACGGTCGGTCGGCACGAAAGTATGCTATGAGCACGAAATTCTCGTCTCTTAACTGAATGTAATCTGGGATTTTAGCTTTCCCTTTTACTTTAATGATATACATATTCCTAAATAACTTCGGGTCATTTGCATAACCCGAAGTTGGAACTAAAGTTTTATCCATTTGCTTTGGCGTGGTCGGCAAGAAATTGTGCCAAACCTTTGTCTGTTAGCGGATGGTTCAACAAGCTAGTGATAACCTTCAACGGGCAAGTTGCAACGTCTGCACCAATTTCGGCACACTGCAATAAGTGCATTGTGTGACGTACTGAGGCAGCCAGTACTTCGGTAGCAAAACCGTAGTTATCGTAAATCTGGCAGATTTGCTCGATAAGCTCTAAACCATCATACCCAATGTCATCAAGTCTTCCAATAAATGGAGAAACATAAGATGCACCTGCTTTGGCAGCCAATAAAGCTTGGCCAGCAGAGAATACTAATGTACAATTGGTTCTGATGTCTTCAGCTGTAAAGGTTTTAATCGCCTTAATACCATCTTTAGTCATTGGCACTTTTACAACGATTTTGTCATCGATTTGAGCCAATTCACGACCTTCTTTCAACATGCCTTCGTAATCGGTAGCAATTACCTCGGCACTTACGTTGTCGTCTACAATATCACAAATCGCCTTATAATGGGCTATTACGTTATCGTGGCCAGAAATGCCTTCTTTAGCCATTAAAGAAGGGTTGGTGGTTACACCATCTAACACGCCTAAGTCGTAGGCTTCTCTTATTTCATCAAGATTCGCGGTGTCGATAAAGAACTTCATTTTGATCTATTTTAGATTGATTTGCAATGCATTACAAAGCTAATGTTTTTGTTTGCTTGAAGCGCCCTTATAAACACAACTTTTTATTGACGGCAGAAATTATCTTGAAACTAAACCTAGTTCAGTTCTTCGAGCTTTTTTACCAAGGCAAAAGTATCGCCCTCTAATGGCAAGTAGCCGTATTCATAGCAAAAGTAATAGGTGGCGCCTGCTTTTGTAGTGTAAGTAGAAGTGTGATAGTTAAAGTCGAATCCCTTTTCTATGAGTTTGTTTCTGGTGGTTTTCGATTTGCCATCAGGATTGAGTTCCTCCAAAATTCGCCTGTTTCTTCTCAATAGGTTATGGACGTTTCGTACATAGTTATTTGAATCACTGTTCTGTCGATTATTGAAGGTATTACGACACTGATCTGAGCAAAATTTCTTGTCGATTCTGCCGTACATCGCGTCTCCACACTCTAAACATTGTCTTTCTTCCATGCTGAAAAATCTAAAAAACGAAAACTACCACTTTTCCGAGTTGGAAGTTAAGTTATTGTAAAAGAGTGATATATCCAATTGTAAACGTTTACAAACGAATGTTACCCGACTACAAACGCTTAGCAACCGACTTTACTTTTCGACCTGCTGTTACTTTGCCATTGTCAATTCGGAAATACAAACCGAGAGGACAACAAACTTTAAAATTAAACAATTTATATCATGAGAAATTTAAGAAACAGTGTACAGTTGATCGGAAGATTAGGTCAAGATCCAGAAGTGAAAAACTTAACATCAGGTAAAAAACTTACTACGTTTTCATTGGCCACTACAGATGCCTACAAAAATGCAGATGGAGATAAAATTGAAGACACGCAATGGCATAATATTATTGCCTGGGGCAAGGTAGGAGAGATAGCTGCTGAGTATTTAAAGAAAGGTGCGGAAGTTTGTATTGAAGGAAAGTTGGTGCACAGGTCGTATGAAAACTCGGCAGGTGAAAAACGATTCGTGACTGAGATTAATCTAAACGAATTGTTGATGATGGGCGGGAAGAGATGAGGTAAAATAATTTGTCTTTCTTGGCACACAGTTGGCAAGGCTAATTGTGTGCCTTTATATTACCCGTGTTAATGGATGAAATTTTTTAGGGGGAACACTAACATGTAGCCTTAGCTGATTTCTGAACTGATGTATTGCAGGTATAGGTTTTTTAAAACAATAGAGACATACAATAAAAAAAACAGATCATAAGACCTGTTTTTGGATAAGTAGAAGCTAATTATTGTATAACTACTTAATGCACTTAATTCTCTCTGAGATGTTACCAGAATATTTCTTCTTGATTTCAAAGTCGATAGTTGTTGATGTCATGTAAATTCTAACCCCTTCAACCTTGTTGGCTTCTAGTTTTCTCATTTTTTCTGACGTAAGAAAATAAGAAACACTTCCTGTTTGGCTATCCGAAAGAGCATCTGAGTAAGCCTCTGAAATAACGTTATCCAATGATTCTATTTCAATTGTTTCTCCATTTTCAAACAATATAACGGCTTTATCACCCTTGTAAACGCTCCATACGTCATGTATCCCGATTTCAAATCGTATGAAACGAATATCATTGTCAACATTTCCCAAAGTGAATATAAGGGAGTTTGTAAGCCCTCCATGCAATAAAGCCCGTTTTGTCTCCTTAATTTCTTTTTTTGTGAACTTGTCTACTTCATTTATTGAGTACTTGCAGTCCTGAGATAGTGCTATGCCCGATATGAGCATGAATGAGATGATTAAAATGTGTTTCATGTTGGCTTTGAATGTTTTTGGGCTAATTTAGGATTTAATCTGAATATGCCTAGAATTAAATTTGAGCTTTTGAATATTGATAAAGAAGATGAGACCTCGTTTTACGTAAAAAACCGCTAGGAACTTCCTTATTAACCAATAAGGATTATATATTATTTTACGTATAAAAGTATATTTTTAACTAATTACTATATATAAGAATATAATATGAGCAAAGAATTAAGTTTTGATAACATCGTTTTAAAATATAAAGGAGTTGAATACGATACTGATGACATCTATAGAGATGTTAAATTATTCTCTCCTATTGTAAAAATAATAAACTGGAAAGGAGCCTTCACAATCTCAAGCGCATTTAACAATGAAGGGGCTACATTAGTCATTGAAACAATGGATTTAGTTAGCTTTAACTTTTCCATTATTGGAGCTAGCCAAGAGCTTGAGAAGGATTTCGTCAGACAATTCGGTTCTTGATTTTTTTGTAAAATTTATTTGTAACGTGTTTAGCTCTATCATTCAATCTTTTGTCTACAATTCCTATATATCAAGGGTATCAAGGTTTGATATTCTATGCCCAATACTTCTGACTCGTAAGAGTGCGCTAACCATCTTATCTATTAAAGCATACTTATCTCGTTTTTTAAACGGGGTTTAGAGTTCAGTTTATTCTGTTTTTTTCTGATGAAAAACGATTCGTGACAGAAATTAACTTAAAGGAATTATTGATGATGGGTGGGAAGAAATGATGCCCAATTCCCTTAAAACAGAAATGCATAGACGGTCGGGGATTGTCTATGCACTTTTTAATTACTCTACTTTTTAATTTTTCGGCTTAGCCTATAATTCCTGTTACTGAAATGAGTGTTTGGTAAGCAATGAAGGTTACGAAAACAGCAACTACTAATTTTGTTAATGAATTGGTTTTTTTAGAAGTGGTAGTTTGTGTTGTTGCAGCTTTCATAATTTCTGTATTTAAGTTCGGTAGTAAGTATCCAAATTGAGTGCCAGTGCCCTGAGCGGGTTTAAACCTGCTTTTTCTTGTTGAGATTATCCCGAATTGGGAATTAGCTTGGTCTGTGGGAATGAATAAGCCTTCTAAAAACGCAGAAATGCATAGAACAAGAAATTGTTTATGCATTAATAATCCTTAGTCGATTTTTTGGCTTAGCCAACCAGCCCAGTTACAGAAATAAACGTTTGATAAACGATGAATGCTGAAAGAATACAAAAGGTAAGTTTGATAAAGGAATTGGATTTTTTTGAAGCAGTTCTTCTTACTCTTGCCTGACCCTGGTTTTGTAATGTTGCAGTTCTCATAATACTCATGTTTATATACTGATATTGAGTATTCAAATGGAATGCCATTACGTTTAAATGATTTTAACGAGGTTTTTGGCTTAAATAGAATCCCATTTTGGGATTGCTGTATAAGTTTTGAAACCGAGAGTTGCTATTTTTTCTTTGCCTCTTCTGCAATGGCGTAAGCAGTAACTAGGACACTACTTACAATACAAGCCCATGTAAGTATTCCTGTTTTAGCATTGAAAGCTAACTGATACAAACCTGCACCAAGCCCTCCTCCGATAATTGGGCCCACAATGGGAATCCAAGCATAATTCCATTTCGAACTCCCTTTTCCTTTTATTGGCAATATAAAATGAGCCAGTCTTGGGCCAAAATCTCTTGCAGGGTTAATAGCATACCCAGTTGAGCCGCCTTGCGCCATGCCAATAACAACGATGAGTCCGCCAACAACTAAAGGGTTTAAGCCTTCTACAAACTGATTAGCACCAATCATTAGTAAGCCAAAAATCAACACCATTGTGCCAAGAACTTCACTCAATAAGTTAGCTCCTTTTTGGTCAATGGCTCCTCCTGTACAAAAAACTCCTAGTTTCGCGCCTTTATCTTCGGTTTTATCCCAGTGTGGTAAATACTGTAGCCAAGTAAACGAAGCACCTGCCATTGCGCCAAGTACTTGGGCAATAATATAACCAGGCACTAAATTCCATTCAAAATCACCAGTCATGGCGAGTGAAAGAGTTACGGCAGGATTGATATGTGCTCCACTAATTTGGCCAACTGCGTAAATGCCAAAAGTAACGGCTAGGCCCCAGCCAATTGTGGTAACAATCCAGCCTGAGTTTTTAGCGTAAGAAAAATTTAGTGTAGTGGCAGCGTTGGTTCCATTCCCAAAAAAGATAAGGATGGCCGTGCCCACAAATTCTGCGAGATAAACGGACATAATCAAAAAGTCTAGGAAGTAATAATACGATAAAGAAGGGGATAAAAAAAGGCATCAGGATGTCGCACCGCTACAACCGCTTACCCTTGCTCTGTTCCCAGCCTGGGGGAGTTCAGCGGGAGCTGGTCGCACCCCTCTGCCGGGCGCAAAGGTATTAAGAAATTGCTAATAGGAAAACTTGAGAGCCGAAATATTAAATTATTATTCTCACTATTTCTGGGTATTTACTTCCTAAGCCCATTATGCTTATTTTAAGCTTGAATCTGGCTTGTTTCCCTCATAGAAAAGTAAGAGATTCATTGTGTGTATATTTTATCTTCAATCAAAAAAAGTGTGATATGATTAAAAAAGACAAACAAACCTTGACACAACAGCCATTTGGCTTTATGTTTAACCCATTTGGAGTGGCTTGCAGAAAGCCAGACCCAGACGATGACCCAACAGACCCTACCGATCCAACAACGGATCCTGATGAGGACCCTCCAGTTCATCCTCCAACCCAAAATTGATAATTGAAGGTGAGGAAGTTTTTTGTTTTAGCTGGTTTTTTTCTGGTTATCATATGCCAAGTATTTGGTCAAGAAAATCAATTTGAATCCAAAAAATCATTTGATGACCTAGTTATTAAAGCAGATCGACTTAAAGCCGAATCGAAATACGATTCGGCTTTGGTCATTTTTAATTTTCTAAAAAATAGGGCCGAGCTAGAAAATGATACGCTTAATATAATCAGATCTAATTTAGGAATTGGAGCTGTACTGTTCTTGTTGAAGGAAACAGATGTGGCTCGCGATTATTATAGAAAGTTAATTTTGATGGCTAAATCGATTAATGATTCATCTTATATAAACAAAGGTTTTTATGGAATAGGGGGGACGTATCAGATTGATGGAAATTTGGATTCAGCCTTTTATTACTATGAAAACACCTTACCTTATTTCATTGGGAAGAACCAGTATAAGGATGCTGGTTTGATTTTGGCGAATTTAGCCTCTATCTACTATTCAAGAGGAGAACTTGATTTATCCATAGAGACCTCTTTAAAGTCATCTGAGTTTGCTAAAATGGCTGATTCTCCTCAGCTGGAGGGCAGCAACTTACGGATGTTGGGTATGATTCATAGGGTTAAAAAAGAGTATGACGAATCACAGAAATATTACTTTAATGCTTATAGAATTGCAGACGCGAATAATTTTTTAAAGGACAAAGGTGATGCACTCTATGGACTGATTAAGCTAAACCGAGATCAAGAGGATTACGATAAAGTTATACGGTACTATGAGAATTATATTTCTGTGTTAGAAGATATTTACTTGAAGGGTGAGAACGATCAGATTTTGGATTTAAAGGAAAAGTATAAAACAGCATCTCTTAAATTGGAAAATGAACGCCAAAAAAACTTCGCTTTTCAACAGCGCAAATACAAAACCATTACACTAATTGTGTCAATAACTCTTGTTGTAGCAGCTTTCATAATTATTTATGTGATTGATCAACGTAGAAAGAATATAAAGGCTCTGGCAGAAAAAAACGAAGAGATCAACAGACAACAAATTGATGAACTGCTTCAAAAACAAGAAATAGCTTCACTACAAGGAGTTTTAGAAGGACAAGAAACAGAAAGAAGAAGGGTGGCTATAGATTTACATGATCGCCTTGGGGGTATTCTTTCGATGGTTAAATTACATTTTAGTGTAGTGACAGAAAGCTTGAGTAAGGATGATCAAGCGCATGCCAAGTTCATGAAAGCATCTGATTTACTAGACCAAGCCACTGGCGAAGTAAGAAGTATTTCACATAACCTGCTTTCTGGTGTTTTAATGAAGTTTGGGCTAGTTCCAGCTTTAGAAGACCTGAAAGATAAGATTTCGCAGACAGGAAAGCTTAAGGTGACCCTGTACTCTAATGAATTAAATAATGTGCTTAGTGCTGAACAAGAACTGCAACTGTACCGTATTGTTCAGGAGTTGATTAGCAATATTTTAAAGCACTCACAAGCAAAAGAAGCCAATATTCAACTTACAAAAGGGGATGAAAGTGTGAACCTAATTGTTGAAGACGATGGGATAGGTTTTGACTTGAAGGCTGTAAACAAGAAGACTGGAATAGGCTTAAGTAACTTAAAAGCAAGAGTGGCCAAACTCAATGGTAATTTCCATATTGATTCGGGAAGAGGGGCAGGCACTACAATTTCAATTGATATACCAATACACCATGATTAGAGTTCTTTTAGTTGACGACCACCAAGTGGTGATTGATGGCATATCCTCAATACTTGAGGATGACACTTCAATAAAAGTAGTAGATAGCGCTTTGAATGGGCCAGATGCGCTACGTAAACTTGAACACAACGCGGTAGACGTTTTGCTGCTGGATATCAATATGCCCGAAATGGACGGAATTGAAGTGGTTAGACAGCTGCAAAAGAAGAATATTGAGGTGAACGTACTTATTTTAACCATGCATAATAATGCTCAATTTACTAAGCAATTAATTGAGCTTGGAGTGCAGGGCTGTATCTTGAAAAACTCTGGTAAGAAGGAATTAATATTTGCAATTAATGAGGTGTCAGAAGGTAGAAGAATTTACGGAGATGATGTAACTGAGTCACTTTTTGATAGTTTGGAAAAGACTCAAAAGGCTGTAGACCAAGTACAATTAACAAAACGTGAGGTGGAAGTGATTAAACTGATTGCCTCAGAGCTTACCACCAACGAAATTGCCGAACAACTCTTTATCAGTTCCTATACAGTAGAAACTCACAGAAAGAATATTGTAAGTAAATTGGGTGTGAAGAACCTCGCAGGCTTAGTGAAATTTGCATACGAGAACCAGCTGGTTTAGCCCTCTTTCCTTTCAAAGAAGTCTTTTTTCATATAGAGTTGGAACTCTAATGGACTACTTTCTTTGAAATTATCTTCGGCTAAGTCATCATAAATTTCTTCGTCAAAATTCATTTCAGTTTTTTCAACCTTTCCATCAGGGTGAATAATTAATTCTGTACCAGAGAAGTCAATTGGGTTTACAGAAACAAGTACCTGATAGTCTTCAAAAACTCGTTTGAAATACTTAAAAACAATAGCGTCCTTTTTCATGGTTTTTTTATTAACACAGCTTTCTGAATATTTCTGACTTTTTGAGCCTTTACTTCTGGAGAGTTATCTTCTCCACCAGTAGTAAGCGACTGACTTTCAGTAGTTGTAATAGTTTCAAAATGAATTTTCCCATCGATTAACTCATAGCTTACTAGAAGCTCGCTTTGCATTACCGTAAACCAACTATAAAGTCCTTGGTTAACATGGCTTAGGTAAAGTTGAATGGAGTTTTGTTCATCCAAAACATATTGATTTGGATCAGTTTCATTCTTGTAAAGAAGATAATCCCTTAACTGTTCCTGTTCACCAGAACCATAAATGATTTGCCACTTCCAAGATGAGTCTGACTGCGATATAATGTTCAGCCCCATATCAACAGACTGCTGCAACCCTTTCTCATTATAAATTTCGAGTTTTCCACGCCATTCACCTTCCCAGCTTTTCGAAAGTTGGGCATGGCTGTATAATAGAAAGCTAAAAAAGATTAGCCCAGTATAGAAGACTTTCATGCTTTGAAGTGATTGCTAAGTTTTTTGAAAAAATGATAGGAGATAAAGGCAGCTAAAAGGCCAATGATTGCTCCCATAATTACATCGCCAGGAAAGTGAACGCCTAAATAAACCCGACTATAAGCAATTAAAGCGGCCCAAGGCAGCAAAAGCCAAATGTATTTTAGCTTGTCTTTTAAACAGAACCAACAGAAAAAGGCAAGGGCAAACATATTTGAAGAATGGGACGAAGCAAAGCCATATCTTCCACCACAGCCATCGGGTATATGCACCCAATCCATCATTTCAGGATCGTGACAAGGCCTAAGGCGAGCTACCCAAGGTTTTAAAAGTCCTGATGCCGTTTGGTCACTTATCAATATGAGCAAACCAAGCGAAAGAGCCATCCATCCGTAATTCTTATTGTACTTAAACAGCCAGTAAAGAAGGAGTATATAAAGTGGAATCCAGATAAATTTATCGCTGGCCCAAGTCATTATAAAATCACCAAAGCCATTATGCGCACCGTTAATAATGCGGAACAAAGCCTTATCCCATTGTTCTAATTGATCGATCATTTAAGGTTTTAGCCAGTTAATTCCTTTTTGTAACAAAGCTTGAGTTTTTGCCTCTTTGCTTCCTTTTAGTGGTTGAAAATCATACTCCCAGCCAGCCTGTGCGGGCAGGCTCATTAAAATTGACTCAATACGTCCATCCGTTTCCAAACCAAAACGAGTGCCTCTATCGTGTACTAAATTGAATTCAACATAGCGACCTCTTCTGAGCATTTGCCACTCCTTTTCCCTTTCACCGTAAGGAAGTTTTGAATTCTTACGCATTAAATAAGTGTATATAGGAGCAAAAGCCAGCCCAACATCTTTAACGAATTCCAGACGGTCCGATTTGCTAAAGGTTTTATCTTCTCCCAAATGATCGAAGAAAATGCCCCCAATTCCTCGAGTTTCTTTTCTGTGTTTAATGTAGAAATAATCATCTGCCCAAGGTTTAAACTCATTATAATAGGTTGCGTGATGCTTGTCGCATACAGCCTTTAATTTCTCATGGAAAAACTGAGAATCAGACTTATCTACATAATGAGGTGTTAAATCAATACCTCCGCCAAACCAATATTTTCCATCCGACATTTCGAAATAGCGAATGTTCATGTGAATGATAGGAACCATTGGGTTTTCTGGGTGAAGCACAATAGAAACCCCCGTAGCAAAAAAATCGCCTTCTGTAAGCCCGAACGAGCTCAATATTTTTTCGGGCGTTTTTCCATGCACAGCAGAAAAATTGACACCACCTTTTTCAATAATGGTACCATGGCGCATTACGCGGCTGATACCACCACCTCCACCAGGTCGTTCCCATTGATCTTCAATAAAGCTGCCTGTGCCATCACATTTGGTGATTTCTTTACAGATATGATCTTGAATATTTCTGAAAATTCGAGTAATCGAATCTCTGTCTGTCATTGCCATACTGCAAAAGTAAAACAAACCGCTGAAAGGCAATTCCGTATCGGAAATAGATTGCCTAACGATCGGTAGGTTTTTTAGTACAACGTTCAAAAATATTGGCTATTTTTGAATTTGACATAACCACAAATATGGGAGTTATCAAGACCAAGAAAATTTCAAAAGAAGAGAATAAAGAAATATCCATAGCCAAACCATTGTTCGAAAAGGCCTACAGATTAATGCACACCGCCATGAACATGGCGCAGACCTACGAAGAGAACAAGGCTATTTGCAGTAAATATGTTCATAGTACATCCAGAGGGCACGAAGCTATTCAATTGGCGGCAGGCCTTTCATTAGAGGCTCATGATTTTGCAGCACCATATTATAGAGATGAATCTATTTTATTAGGAATTGGTATGCAGCCTTATGAGTTGATGCTTCAGCTTATGGCGAAAAAGGATGATCCTTTTTCGGGAGGTAGAACTTACTATGGTCATCCATCTTTAAAAAGAGAAGGCTTTCCAACAATACCTCATCAAAGTTCAGCCACAGGAATGCAAGCCATACCAGCCACTGGAATGGCGCATGGTATCCATTATTTGGAGAGCCAAAACCTTCTGAAAGGAAATAAAAACCCTGTTGTACTATGCTCGTTGGGCGATGGGTCTGTTACCGAAGGTGAAGTTTCTGAGGCCTTTCAAATGGCTGTATTACATAAGTTACCCATCGTTTATTTGATTCAGGATAATGATTGGGGTATTTCTGCCACTGGTGCCGAAATGCGTGCAATGGATGCTTATGATTTTGTGTCGGGCTTTACTGGAATGGAGCGCATGCGCGTAGATGGGAGCGATTTTGTAAACTCTTATGAGGGAATGCAGAAGGCATTTCAATATGTGCGAGAAAATAGAGCGCCAATTCTTGTGCATGCCAAAGTGCCTTTGCTTGGCCACCATACTTCGGGAGTGAGAAAGGAATGGTATAGAGGAGATTTTGACGAGCACTTGAAGAGTGATCCAATTCCAAGATTGAGAAAGGAACTTAAAAAACGTGGGTGGAAGGAAGCTCAGCTTGTGAAAATTGAAGATGAGGCCTTGGCCTTTGTGCAAGCAGAGTATGCTAGAGCAATAAATGCTGATGATCCAGATATTGCCACATTTATGGATCATGAGTTTGCCCCAACTCCAATTACAAAAGAGAAAGGCCACCGAAAGCCCAGAGGGGCAGAAAAAGTGGTAATGGTGGATGCAGCCTTACATGCCGTTGATGATATTTTAAAGACTCATCCAGAATCTCTTTTCTATGGGCAAGATGTAGGCGGAACTTTGGGCGGAGTATTCAGAGAGGCAGCTACTTTGGCTCAAAAATATGGTGATGACAGGATTTTTAATACACCTATTCAAGAAGCCTACATTGTAGGGTCTACAGCCGGTATGTCGGCAGTGGGAGCAAAGGCCATTGTAGAGATTCAGTTTGCCGATTACATTTGGCCAGGTATTAACCAACTGGTAGAAGAACTTTCAAAGAGCTGTTATTTATCTCAAGGGCAGTTCCCTATTCAATCATTGATTAGAGTGCCGATTGGTGCTTATGGTGGAGGTGGCCCATATCATTCAGGAAGTATCGAATCTACTTTGCTTAATATCAGGGGAATTAAGGTAGTTTATCCATCTAATGCTGCAGATATGAAAGGCTTGATGAAGGCAGCTTTCCATGATCCTAATCCAGTGGTAATGCTGGAACATAAAGGTTTATATTGGTCCAAAGTGCCAGGAACTGAAGGTGCAAAAACATTTGAGCCAGATAGTGACTACATTATTCCTTTGGGAAAATCTAGAATTGATCAAGAAGCGAGTGAGGAAGCCATTGAAAATGGGGAAAGTTGTGTAGTAATTACTTATGGAATGGGGGTTTACTGGACACGTGCCGCGAGTAAGACGTTTAAAGGCCAAGTAGAGATTCTTGACTTAAGAACATTGAATCCTTTGGACTGGGAAGGTGTAATTGCAGCAGTGAAAAGACACAATAAAGCTTTGGTACTTACAGAAGAGCCTTTAATGAATTCTTTTGCTGAATCTTTGGCAGGGCGTATTTCAAAAGAGTGTTTCCAAATTTTAGATGCTCCTGTAATGACTTACGGGGCGGCTAACTTACCTGCAATACCATTGAACGTAGATTTGGAAAAACAAATGCTTCCAACTGCTGAGAAGGTAGAAGGAGTACTTTCAGAATTGTTGAATTATTAAGGAAATTGAATTTTAAATGTGAAGCGACTAATGGTAAATTAGTCGCTTTTTTTATGCTTTAATTTTAGAAGGCATAACCCACTGCAATATTCCAAACCGTTTGATTTTTGTTTTGAAATGGTTTTCTCCAACGCTCACCGTCAGGGTAGCGAGGGTCTCTAATTTTATGGCCCACATCAAAACGGAATACTAAGAATGAAAAGTCGAATCGTAATCCTAACCCAGCTCCTACGGCTATTTCTTTATAAAATCGATTGAATTTAAAGTCGGCACCAGGTGATAACGGAATAGCGTCATTTGGGTCTTTTGGAGCAGTATCATTGAATTTCCAAACATTTCCAGCATCTACGAAAAAAGCCCAATCCACAAAACCAGCAATATTGGCCCTATATTCTGCATTAAGCTCTAAAAGAATTTCTCCTGGTTGTTCAAACCTGTAACTGTCCTTCGAGCGGTCAGGTACTAAGTTGCCTTCAGCATCTCTCACATTGTCTCCGTTTTCATCCAGTAAATAAGGAAAAGCAGAGCCAGGGCCTAGTCGTCTTGGTGTCCAAGCTCTATTGCTGTTACTTCCACCTGAAAAGAAGTATTTTTCATAAGGTAAATCTCTGCCATTATAAGGGTCTGCAACACCGAGGTTACCTCTTACGACTAAAGCACGTTCTCTGCTCAAAGGGTAATATCTACGGTAGTCCAATTGAAATTTGAGGAATTGATAATTCTCTAGTTTATTATTTAATAAGAGACCTTTGCCAGTAATGTTCAGTATGCTTCCTCCAGCCTCAACGAAATAGCGGAAGAATGATGATGGAGAGGTTAGGTTGGAGTAATCATTATTTAGGGTTGCGTTAAATGACGTACTGGTTACAAATGAAGGTTTGAAAGCTAAATTGAGTGTGTTTCCCTGCGATTCGAGCTGATCTAATCTTTCTTGAAAGTCAGTACTGATGAACGGGGTATAAATCAAATTGACATCAGATAAAGTAAGCGTATAGTTTTTATTGCCTTTTAGGTTTTGCCAGTTGTAGGCCAAATTTCCATTAATGTTTTCTCGTTTGTATTCACGCCTGTCGGTATAAGAGTATCCTAAAGACACTGTGGTTCTAGGATTGAAAGTTTCAAGATTCAGCTTTCGCGAAGGGAAAGGGGTAATGAACCTCGGGAAACTGAGTGAAAGATTTCCTCCATACTGAAGATTGGAATTTGATGATTCTGTTGAATTTGATTTTGCGATCCCTTCAATTCCTACAAACCCATTGAGCTCCAATATCTCTAAACCTCCAAAAATATTTCTGTCCTTTAATGAAAGGTTATAGAAGGGGCCAGGGTAGCTAGAATTGGTGTTGTTATTAACGTTTAGTCCTAGTTCTTGCGTAATCTGATACTTCTTTAGCGGGGCCGTATAAAAATTGGTTATCATTTTACCCGGAACTAGAGTAGTATCAAAGTTGATGTTTACATAACGGAACATATCAATAGCCAATAATTGTCGCTGGGTATTAATTACATCGGTGTAATTGTAGAGGTTGCCTTTTCTAAAGATAAGGCGCGTGTCAATCACTTTTGGTGAATAGTAGTTTAAGCCAGAGACGTACGTCACATTTTGATATTCAGTGGTGTCTGTTTGAATGTCGCTACCATTGCTATTGAATATGACAGAATCCATTTTGTATATCTGATGTTTTGGCCTGTCAGATGGTTTGTTGATCACTGTGGCTATCCACAAATCGAGTTGGTTTGGCGTAAAAAATACATCGAACTCAATAAAACCTTTGGTGAAATTGAAGTACCCGTTGTTCTTCATTAAAGATTCAATCCTCTGTCTTTCTTGGTCAATTTTATCTTTGCTATAAGGATCTCCAATCTTAAGAAATGATTCTGCATTAGAAGCATTAATAAGGCTACTTAGTGTCGAGTCGCCCGTTCTCAGGGTTAGGCTATCTATATAGCTTCTTGGGCCTTCTAGTACAATGAACTTCTGATGAATTTTTCTTCGCTTCTCTTCTGTTTCAATATCAATTTCTGCCTTTAAAAAACCATTGTAGTTAAGGTAGGTTAGCATTCTTTCTTTTGAATTAGCAATGGCCACGCTGTCATAAACAGCCAATGGTGTGCCTGTGCGCATAGCAAAATTTCCGTTTCGTAGTTTATTCTGAAACCTCTCTAGTTTTCTTTTCTTATTGGTTTCTAGTTTAGATGTAGATTTCCCTTCTTTTTCTCTCTCTTCAATTTTCTTGTCCATTTTCTCAATGTACTTCCGTCTGTCTCGGTTAATTTCCGCGGTATCGTAGCTGTTTTCGCCTAGCTCATAAATTGCAGCTCCGAGAGGACCTAAGAGCGGAATTCGAGTGTTCGGAGTGAGGGTTATTTGTTCAGAAAGTGCATCTTTGTTGGCTTTTTCAACATCCACAATACTTTGCTTGTAAAGAAGTTTTTCGCCATCTTCCAGATGTCTGACGCCAGTACAACCGCTGATTAGGATGGTGAAAAAAAGGAATAAGAATAAAAGGTTTGCCGACTTCACAAATAGCTTACAATATGCTTTCAAAACGATTGATAAAGTACTTTAAATCTCTTCAATTAAAAAAATATAGACATCAAGAACGTAAGTTTATTGTTGAAGGTGCAAAAGGTGTTTCTGAGGTGTTACAGTCTGATTTTACCATCGACTTTCTTTTAACGACTAAGGCTTATGCTGAATTGTTGCCAGTAGATCAATTATCGAGGGTAAAGGAGGTGATTGAAGTAACTGAAAGCGAGCTTAAAATGGTTGGTACTTTTCAGACAAATAGTGCGGCTTTGGCAATTGTTTCAATGAAGAATGATTCTGACTTTATTCTCCCTGATGATCGATTGGTTTTGGCACTTGACGATGTTCGCGACCCTGGAAATTTAGGCACTATCATTAGAATAGCTGATTGGTATGGTATCGATACCATAATATGCTCTTTAGAGTCGGCTGATTTTTATAACCCTAAAGTGATTAATGCCAGCATGGGGTCTTTTACAAGGGTAAGAGTGTATTACAGAAATTTACCAGAGGTCTTTATGGTAACCAAACTGCCTGTTTATGGCGCGTTGCTTTCAGGAGAGAATATCTACAAATCAGAATTGACCAGCAATGGAATTTTACTGATGGGAAATGAATCGCAAGGGATTGCCCCAGATTTGGAGCAATATATTTCCCATTCGCTCCACATCCCTAGAAGAGGTGGTGCTGAATCTTTAAATGTAGCCATTGCTACAGCTGTTATTTTAGATAATTTCTTTCGCTAGAATAGCTTATCCCCACTTTCGTTACTTGCCTCTTCCTGAAGTTGTTCCGAAATGTCTTTCCCTAAATACCTATCTATAAAATAATGAGCAATATAGAGGAGGGGGGTAAGGGCAATTGCAATTAGAAACTTATAAATATAGTTGGTTATCCCAACGGCTAAAACCTGTTCGATTGGCCAAGAACCCAAGAAATAAAAGGCCACAAAAAGCACAACAAAACTGTCGATCAGTTGAGAAATTAAGGTGGAGCCTGTAGCCCTAAGCCAAATTTTATTGTGACCAGTAATCTTTCTTAGTTTATGGAAGACATAAACATCTACAAATTGACCAATAAGAAAGGCCACAAGTGAGGCAAAAATAATATTCAATCCTTGAGAGAATACCTTTTGAAAAGCTTCATCAATATTGAAAGCATTGCCATTGGCATCTGTAGCATATACGCCCAGCCAAAAGTCTGCGGGAACAAGCTTTATGGCTAAATAGATTACTAAAAAGGCATAAGCAATTAACCCTACCGTGATGTAAGTGATTTTCTTTACACCTCGTTTTCCGAAGTATTCATTGATAATATCTGTAGTGATGAAAACCACTGGCCAAAGCAATACTCCTGCAGTAAGGTTGAACTGGAGCATGAAATCTCCAAACAGAGAAATGTCTAGAGGGTCGAAGCCTAAGGTTTTTTCAAAAGAGAAAATTTTACCACCAATGAGTTCGGCAATCAGGGCGTTTGTGATGAAGATGCCCGCTAGAATTAGAAACAGATTGGTCTTCTTATTTTTCAGAGTCGACTCGCCCATTGCCTATGGATTTAAGAAATGTCGTCTAAGATAAAGTCTTCTCCTTCAATAGCAAGTTGAGAATTAGGGAAAACGGATTGAGCTTCAACCTTAAGTGGTTCTAATTCTTTATATCGAATGGAAAAATGGCCCATTAGCAGCATTCCTACATTTGCTTTTTTTGCAATAGTAGCAGCTTGTTTGGTTGTGGAATGGTAGGTATTTGATGCCCTGTCTTCATGTTCTTCCATAAAGGTGGTTTCATGATAAAGCATATCCGCATCTTGAATAATAGGGATAATGGATTCATCATACTTTGTGTCGGAACAGAATGCGTATTTATAAACTCGCTTTGGTGGTAAGGTCATTTGAGTATGATGGTAAATGATGTTGCCATCACCATCATAAATGTCTTCTCCATTTTTAAGTTTAACTATATTTTTAACCGAGAAATTTTCAGGCAATTTGTCCTTTATAATCCTTCGTTTTTTAGGTTTTTCAGCAAACAGATAGCCAGCGCAAGGGATTCTGTGATTCAAAGGGATAGTATAGACACTAATAAAATCATCTTCATGGATGAGTTTATGAGCCTTTGTATCGACAGGATGAAAATTTACTTGATAGTTAAATACCGTTTCGGAGTACTTAAGCTGAAGGGTGATGATTTCGGCCAAGCCAGAAGGAGCGTATAGATTAAGGGGCTTTTTTCTACCCATTAAGTGCATGGTAGATAAAAGCCCCATAATTCCTAAGTAATGATCTCCGTGTAAATGAGAAATAAAGATATTATTGATTCGCTGAATGGGTATTCTGTACCTTTTTAGTTGAAGCTGAGTACCTTCTCCGCAATCCATCAAATAGAGATGCCCTTCAATAGTAATTAACTGAGAAGTTTGGTTACGCTTGTGGGCTGGAGCGGCAGAATTCGAGCCTAATATCTTTACTTTTATACTCAAACCGCTGAACTAAGCTTCGCCTTCTTCAGCTCCCAATTCTTTTTGAAGTTCGTTCATCATAATGAATTCGATGGCTTCGTGTTGGGTAGGAAGAATCTCTAGAATTTTGTGCAATTGAGAAAGCTCAATTAATTTCTGAACCATTGGCTGTAGGCCGCTAAGTGCTAGAACTCCTTCATTTTCTGTGCAAATTCTGTTTCCTGTAAGAATAGCGCTTAGCCCAGAAGAGTCGCAATATTTGGTAGCGGAAAGGTCTAAGACCAAATTGCTAACACCTTGCGTACTTAGGTTGACAAACTCAGACTTTAAGCCTGGGGCAATTGTTGCGTCCAGTTTATCTTCGTCCAGTTTTATGAGGGTATATTTTTCTTGTTTATCTACTGTAAATTTCATCTTCTTAATTTTTATTTAGGTATCCGAGGATATTATTTTCTATTCTTTTTTCGATTTCTTGAGTAGGGTGTTTTACAAATTTATCCCCAGTTACTTTTTCAAAAAGTTCAATATACCGGTCTGAGATTGATTTAACAACCTCATCGGTCATCTCAGGGATTTGTTGACCTTCTTTGCCTTGAAAACCATTTTCAATCAGCCATTGTCTCACAAATTCCTTCGAAAGTTGCTTTTGTTTTTCATTATTTCGCTGCCTTTCTTCATAGCCTTCTTTATAAAAGTATCTTGAAGAATCAGGTGTGTGAATTTCATCAATGAGGTAAATCTCTCCATTTTTATGGCCGAACTCGTACTTGGTGTCTACCAAAATCAAACCTTGATCAGCAGCTAGTTCTGTTCCTCTTTTAAAAATGGCTTGAGTATATTTTTCAAGTTGTTTGTATTCTCGCTCAGATACCAACCCTTGTTTTAATATTTCTTCTCTTGAAATATCTTCATCATGTCCTTCTTTTGCCTTGGTAGTTGGTGTAATGATAGGGTGAGGTAGTTTGTCATTTTCTTTCAAACCTTCTGGTAGCTCAATTCCGCAGAGCTTTCTTTTTCCGAGACGGTATTCGCGCCATGCATGACCAGCCAAATAGCCTCTAATGACCATTTCTACAGGGTAGGTTTCGCACTTCAATCCAATACTCACGTTTGGATCTGGTGTGGCCTGTATCCAGTTGGGAACAATATCTTCTGTGGCTTTTAAAAACTTTGAAGCAATTTGGTTCAATACCTGTCCTTTGTAAGGAATTGCCTTAGGTAGCACCACATCAAAAGCTGATATTCTATCTGAAGCCACCATGGCTATAAAATCGCTAAAGAAATAAATGTCTCTTACTTTTCCTCTATAGAAATCAGACTGATTTGGAAAGCTGAAATTGGTTTCTCTAATACCTTGGATCATTTGGCAAAAATAGTCAAAAAATAATCTTGCTTAATGATTGGTTTAGTTTTCTGATGAACTGATTAATTTGCCCCTAGAATAGACTTCTTTTTTGGTCACATCTCCGTTGCTATTATAGTACTGCCAAGTTCCCTCGCGCATGTCATATCTATGATTTCCCTTGATTTTCATCTTTCTTCCATCAAAATACTCAGTATAATTTCCAGACTTTGAGCCATTCACATAACTGGTTTCACTCTTTACTTTTCCGTTTGGGAAGAACATGGTTTGAATACCTGTATTTCGTCCATATTGATATGGCGATTGCTTTTCAAGATAACCTTCGTTACTGTACTCCTTGTAAAAGCCATTTACTACTCCGTTGCTATAAGGGGTTTCTGATTTCTTTTGCCCATTTTCATAGAACTCTACCCAGGTTTTGTTTGGAGAAGCGTTTACATAGTATTGATTTTTCTTTGTGTTTCCATTCTCATAAAACTCCTGAATGTTTACATCTTGAGTAACTCGCGTGTAATCTTCTACTTTCTTTACCTTGCCGCTTTCGTAGTAAGTATAGTTTTTGCCCACTTTGGCTCCTTTGTCGTAGGTGAATTTTTCTTTGAGAGCCCCATCGAGATAATAGCTTTTTACTTCGCCTACATATATGCCATCAAGATACTTTCCCTCGTCTAACAAGCTTCCGTCTCCATCAAATCTTTTGAATGGCCCATTTTTATAGCCACCAACATATTTATATTCCCATTCGATTTGGCCGTTTTTGTAGTAGGTAAGGTATTTGCCTTCAATTACACCTTGTTTGTAATTGAATTCAGAAGAGATTTCTCCAGTTTGATAGTAGGTTTTGGCCGGGCCATGCTGAGTTCCGTTATTGTATTCAAACTCTGATTTTAGGCTTCCTGAAGGGTAGTATTCTTTAGCCCATCCTATTGGAGTACTGTCATTAAATTGGGTTTCTGTCTTTTTGGTACCGTCTTCATAATATGCAGTCACCAGACCGTTGAGTTCACCATTCTTGTATCCCCCGTTTTGAATCGGTTTTCCTGATCGGGATAAAATTTGGAATGGGCCTGTTTTTTCTCCTTGATCAAAGGTTATGGTGCTTAGTTTTTTTCCGTTTTCATAGAATTCGTTGAATACGCCATTGGGTTTTCCGTTTTCAAACTTACCCTTCATGGCTATTCCACCTTCTTCATAATACTTAATGTAATCACCATGAATTTTGGTGGTGTCATTATCCAGAATGTAATATTCTTCTTTGATGATCTTGTTTTCTGGTGGGTAGTATTTTACCACCTTTTGCTGGCCCAGTAAAGAGATAGAGCCGCTGATTATCAGTATGATTGAAAATAGATGTTTCATAAAAAAAGCCTTACGTAAAGTTACGAAAGGCTTTTTGGTTTAGTATAATTGATGTTATAATTTTTCTATTACCATGGCCGATGCACCACCACCACCGTTGCATATTCCGGCTACTCCAATACTACCTCCTTTTTGATGTAGCACCGAAGTAAGGGTAGTTACAATTCTACAGCCAGAGGCACCTAGCGGATGCCCCATTGCTACTGCACCACCGAATACATTTACTTTGTCGGCATCTAAACCAAGCTCTATGTTATTGGCTAAAGCTACTGCAGAAAATGCTTCATTGATTTCATAATAGTCAACTTGCGACTTATCTACACCTGCCATTGCCATTGCTTTAGGAATTGCCTTTGAAGGAGCTGTAGTGAACCATAATGGATCTTGAGCAGCATCTGCAAAACCTATGATTCTAGCAATTGGCTTAATGCCCAATTCTTCAGCCTTTTTCTTGCTCATTAATACCATTGCCGATGCACCATCATTAATAGTTGAGGCGTTGGCAGCAGTAACGGTTCCTTCCTTGCTAAATACAGGTCTTAATGAAGGTATTTTTTCGAAAATCACGTTGTGAAATTCTTCGTCTTCATCCATAATTATTGGATCCCCCTTTCTTTGCGGTATTTCAACTGGAATGATTTCATTTTTGAAATGGCCTGCAGCTGTAGAAGCGGCTACTTTTTTATAAGAATTGATGGCAAACTCATCTTGTTGCTCTCTTGTTATGCCCATTTCTTTGGCGGTATTGTCAGCGCAATTCCCCATCGGAAACTGGTTGTAAACCTCCCAAAGGCCATCGTGCAACAAGCCGTCTATTAACTCACCATTTCCATATTTATATCCATAACGAGCCTTAGGAATGTAATAGGGTACATTACTCATGCTTTCCATTCCGCCAGCTACAATTACATCCTGCGCACCAATCATGATAGACTGAGCAGCAAACATAGCGGCTTTCATACCAGAAGCACACACTTTGTTAATGGTAGTGCATGGCACGTTGTCTCCAAGACCAGCGCCAATTGCAGTCTGTCTTGCCGGAGCTTGACCTAAGCCTGCAGAAATTACATTGCCCATAAAGACTTCTTGCACATGCTTGGCGTCTAAACCAGCTTTTTCTAAAGCACCTTTAATTGCAAAAGATCCAAGTTGTGTAGCTGAGAAACCAGCCAATTTACCTCCAAAGCTACCAATAGGAGTTCTGGCAGCCGATACTATATAAACTTCATTCATATTGAATTATTTAATTGCCTAACGAGTGTTAGCAAATGTAAGAAATACTGAGCCAAATAGGAAGGGAAGTACGATGTGAAAGTGAGTGAATAAAGAGTGAAGGGTTCTCTATGCATTTTATTTGTTTACATATCGCAATGAAACCTTGAGATAAACCCTTAATTTAATGACTAGGTAGATCGCTTAGCTTTAAGAAAATAAATTCATTCATATTTGACGGTTTCACCTAGGCTACTCTTTTAGGTACTTTTTCTGCTAAAGAATGTAGTTTGTTTTTTTCATACTAAGTTGAAACAAGAATCAGTGAAAACATTAAGGAGATTGTGAGAATGGCAGACAAGAGGGTATTGAAAGGCAATAACTGGCTTAATGAAAAGGAGCAATTGTATAGCGCAATTGAGGGCAATAAATCCTTGATTGAAATACTGTTCAATACTAATGACTTCGGGATGACTCTGTCGAGCGAAGCGGGGTATATACTCGTATTCAACGATCAATTTATTGAGCTAATAGAGTCTTCTGATAAAGGGATTGAAGGCAAGAAATTGGCTGATTTCGTAGATTCAAATTCTTTAAAACTTTTTAAAAAGAAGCGCAAACAAATATTTAGTGAGGAGTTGATTGAAAGCATCGAGTATCAACTCATTACAGAAACAGACTCCATTTTAGATATTAGCGAAACAACCAAGATTGTAACTATTGGTAATGGCAAATACTTATTGTCAAGCTTTAAGAACCTTACGGAAGAAAGAAAAAATCAGCAAGAGCTAAATAGTTTGTATGCAGCGATTAACAAATCTTCTAATGCGATTGCGATAACGGATACTTCTGGAGTAACCCTCTATGTGAATGATGTTCACGAAAGCTTTACAGGGTTTAAGAGGGAAGAGTCGTTGGGTAAGGTTGTCACATTATTAGACCCTAAGTTTATTGATCCTGAAATTATCAAAGAAATTAAGCTCAGGTTAAACGCAGGAAAGCAATGGAAAGGAAAATATACTTCACAACGTAAAAGCGGAATTTTCTTTGATATTCAGATTACCGTTTCACCAGTATTTAATGATAATGGAGAGATAGATGTCTTTTTATTTCACTCTGAAAATATTGAGATAGAGGAATATATTCATGATCGGAAAATTCAGGAACTGGATTTACTGAATACTAAAGAGCTATTATCTAGAACAGAAAAGATTGGAGGCATAGGCTCGTTTGAAATGGACCTTAAAACAGGTAAAATTGTTTGGTCAGATAATATATATCATCTTTTAGGAGTACCCGTTTCAGCCAGTCCTTCTTTAGACTTTTTTGGCAGAATAAAGGAAGAAGACAAGGGCGTGATTTCCCAAGCGTTCGAATTAAAATCTGGTCAAAGAACAAATTTTAGCTTCAGAATAGACATAGAAGGAGAAGATAGGTCTTTATACTGCGAAATAGAGCGAATTGGGGATGATTTGATGGGAATGATAAGAGACATTACCAGCGAAGTATTTTCTAATCTAGCGTTGAAGGAAAGCGAAGAAAAATACAGATTTCAATCAGAATCTTTGCCCCACATGCTTTGGCTGGTAGATGTTCAAGGTAATTTATCTTACCTGAACAATAAGGGAAGAACATATTTTGGGCTTTATGATAATGCATATTTGGGTTTAAAGTGGTTGGATTTTCTTCACCCTGATGATATTGTTCTAATCCATCGAAAATGGAAAGTCGCCAATAAAAATAAGACTACTTTTTCTGAACAGGTACGAATTAAAAACTCAACCGGCATTTACAGGTGGTTTATGGTTTCTATATCACCCATGCTAGATAGTGCAGGCAATATTACTTCACTAATTGGTATTTCTACAGATGTTCATGACCAGTACCTTATTCAGTCCAATTTAAAAGAAAACGAAGAGAAGTTTCGTACCATTTTTGAGCAGAGCAATGACGCTATGATCATTCTAAAAGATGGGTTTTGTTTGGATTGCAATGTTAATGTTAAATCTATTTTTGGAGTAGCTCAAGAACAGTTGAAGAATGAAAAACTCTGGAAATTTACGCCTGAATATCAGACCACAGGTCAGCTTTCAGAAGAGTTTTTGTCTGATCAAATCGAACATGCTTTAAAGAATGGACAATCTAGTTTCTTTTGGGATGTAAAGAAGCTAAATGGAAAGATCATCTACTGTGAAGTAAACCTGAGTAGAATTATGATCGATGGTGACATCTTCATCTTTGCAGTTTTTAGAGATGTTACAGGCAGGGTCAAGGCTGAGAAAGAACTACTGGATAGTAAGCAAAAAATGGCATTGGCCATTGAGTCGGCTAGAATAGGCACGTGGGAATTGAACTTGAAAACAGGTAAAACTAAGTTCAATGAATATTATGCTGAAATGCTGGGGTATGAATTCCATGAAATTGTACATGAGCAATCATTTTTTAATGATCGGGTACACCCCGATGATCTTGAGAAAATTGAAGCTTCACTTTATGATGATAAAGTTAAAGACAGTGGAGGATTTGAGCTTTTGATTCGAGTAAAAGGGAAAGATGAAAAATGGCGATGGATCTTAGATCGAGGTAAGATTATAGAAAGAGATAAGGCTGGTCAACCACTCATAATTTACGGTACTCACATAGATTTTACCGAATTCAAAGAGAAGGAGATGGCAATTCTGAATGCCAATCTTAAATACGAGTTAGCAGCAACCACCGCTAAAACAGGTGTTTGGGAATGGGATATGGTTTCTAATCATCTTGTTTGGGATAAAGGCATGGCTTCAATCTATGAGAGAGAATTAGCTGATAGTAGTCAGATTGAACTTTCTGATTGGCTGAATTACGTTCAGCCAGAGCACAAAGACCAACTGACTCGAAATTTAGAATCCCTGGTGAATGATAGGGGAGTGTTCGATGTAGAATATGAAATAAAGACTGAAACGGGTAAAACAAAATACTTAAGGTCTACAGCTAAGATTTTTAGGATTAGTGAGGAAGAAGGAGATAAAGTGATTGGCCTAAATTTAGACATCACAGATTCGTACCTTAAAGACCAAGAACTATTAGAAAATGAAGAAAGATTAAAACTAGCATTTGACGGTGCCAATATGGCCTTAATGGATTGGGACTTAGAAACTAATACCGTTAGTGTAAGTGATAATTATCTGGAGATTATAGGTCAGGAAAAGGGGCGATATGATCCTACAAAAGATCAATTTATGGATTCAGTACTGCATCCAGATGATAGTGAGAAAGTGAGAATGCTTTTCAGTAAACTTAAAGTAGGTAAACTTCGACACTATGAACTTGAATACAGAGTACTGACTCAAAACAAAGAATTAAGGTGGCTGAAATCCAAAGGAAAAACTTTTCTTGACACCAACGGAAGAGTACGAGTGATAGGGCTAACAATGAATGTAACAGCCACTCGGACTGCTCAAGAACAGCTTATGGAGAGCCAAAGGGTTTTGAACCTTGCTATTTCTGGCACTAAGCAAATAATTCTTGATTGGAACATTAAGGATGATGTGCTTGAATGGAATGATAATTACTATGAACTTATAGGGAGATCTAAGTTTGATTTTGAGAATAATGTCTCCGATCACATCAATAAAAGCGTGTACACAGAAGATGTTGAGTTGGTGTTAGAACTAGCCAAAAATCTAAAATCTGGAATCATCAACGAAATGGATGTGATGATAAGGCTGGTAACTAAAGCTGGTGATTTAAGGTGGATGAGGGCGTTAGGTAAGAATGTAGAATTTGATAAATCCAACTTACCAAAAAGGCATGTGTGTACTTTAATGGATGTAACCAAAGAACGAAACTTAACCCTTGATCTAGAAAAATCATATGCCCAATATCAGTCTTTAGTTGAAGATATTCCAGGGCTTGTGTATAGTGCCAAATATCCATCTAAAGAGTTTGTGTATGTAAATGCATACTGTAGTGAACTGACGGGTTTTACAGCAGATGAACTGACAAAGGAAAATCGACTGCAATACCAAAAACTGATTCATCCTGATGACAAAAGATTTGTTGAATCAAGCCTTAAAACGGCAATAGAAAATAAACAAGCCTATCGATTAAATTATAGAATTCTTGATAAAGAAGGAAGAATAAAATGGCTTTCAGAATTCGGTCATGGTATCTTTGGCCAAAATGGAGAGCCTTTATCTATTGAAGCCTCGGTTTTTGATATAACCGATAGAGTGAGGTCTGAAGAAAAAGTATTGGCTGCGGTTTTAGACGCTGCGGATGAAGAGCGAAGTCGTATCTCTAGAGAGATTCATGATAGCTTGCAACAAACCCTGACTATCGCTTCGCTCAATTTAGAGTTCGTGAAAAAGGAAAAACATCTGTTGAGTCAAAGGGTGCTAGAACGATATGAGCGAGGTTGGCAAAACCTGAGAAAATCTCTAGACCAAACGCGCGAAATAGCACATAGATTAATGCCTAAAGCTATTGAAGACTTTGGTTTAACTGAAGTAGTAAAGGATTTAGTTGATGAATTGAATGCTACTTCTGCTGTGAATTTCGAATTCATTACTAACTTAGAGGAGGAACGACTTAATGTTAGTACTGAAACCAGCTTTTATAAAATTATTCAGGAGTCTATTACCAACATTATTAAGCATGCTCAAGCTCAAAGTGTTTCAATTCAGTTGATAAAACTACCTTCTAGCATTCAATTAATTATTGAAGACGATGGACAGGGGTTTGATATGGATAATATTAACTTCAATTCTTCAGGATTTGGCTTGGCAAGCATGAAAAACAGAGCTAGTGCTCTTTCAGGTGAATTTATTCTCGATTCTTTTCCAGGAAAAGGCACCTCATTAATTTTAAATGTCCCATTGGGTAACTCTAAAGTAGTATATGAAAACGATTAGAATATTTCTGGTTGATGACCATAAAATGATTCGCGATGGTATTAAGTTTTACCTTGACGAAGATGAAAGGTTTGAAATTGTTGGTGAGGCCAATAATGGACAGGAAGCGCTCTCAATGATAAATAAGAACAGCAATTTTGATGTGCTCGTAACAGATATTGTTATGCCCTCTATGGATGGTATTGAGTTGGTGAAAAACTTGATTCAAGGAGCAACCATTGAATTCAAGATTTTAGCACTCACCATGTTGAGCGAGACACAGCACATTAAGAAAATGCTCAATTACGGTATTCAAGGCTATATTTTGAAAAGCAGTGGAGAAGAGGAAATTAAGAGGGCAATAACAGAAGTGGCTGCAGGTAATACCTACTACTCGCAAGAAGTGACAACCATAATCATGAACAACCTAAGGGGAGATAAGTCGCGAGGCTCCAGAATGGCACTGGATATTCCTTTAACCAAAAGAGAAAGGGAAGTGCTTCATCTTATCGTCAAAGAATACTCGAATCAGGAAATTGCCGATGAATTATTTATTTCTGTTCGTACGGTTGATGCTCACAAGAGAAACTTATTAGAAAAAACTGGAGCTAAGAACATGGCGGGCTTGGCCGTTTATGCCTTAGAAAAAAGACTTTTTGACGACATCTAATAAGTGATTCACCTATTTATTAGGTGATACTTTGATTGTTATTTATTAGGTGATCACTTCATATTTTACCTATAGTTCTCAATTAGTTTTATAACTAAGAACAACCGCCTGTCTTTATTTTAACTAACACAAGTAAAGACAGGCACATTCACCTAAATATGGACGCCAATAATCAAAAGGTACATGAAGGTCTTCCCTTCAATGGTACATGTTTTCAGCCTTTTAGTTTCAAACTCTCAAACATTCTAAGCCGGAATTATAAAGGTTCAATTTCGGCAATAAAACTCAATACGGAACTCATTAGCCGCATAGCAGGAAGCTGTGGGGTAAATGAAGGAGCCGTGAAGGGGCGAGTGCGTGAAATATTAAGTCAGGCAGAAAGTGTAGGAAACATAGTAGACGATATGCTTTTGCTTTTAAGAATGGAGCACCAAATGCTCGACCAATCCAAAGAAGACTACAAAGTATTAGAAATCGAAAATCAATTAAATATTTGCTTTCAAGAATATTCAGCCTGTAAAGAACATAGGATAGAAGATTATCTTAAGGACGTGTATGTGAATACTGATTTTGAAAAAACAGTATGGGCTTTTGATAGATTGATCAACTTAATGAGGGATTTCCCAACGGGGAATAAACCAGAACTTATGGTTAAGCTAAATCAGAGCTTTGTGAATGTAAATATCAGTATGGCATATAACGACAGAAAAGATTGCGCTGAATGGGAGTCTTTTTTTTCAAATCGCGTGAACTTCACTGACAATGAAAGAATGAGTATGCTTTCACTCAGACTCTATGTAATTAAGAAGCTTTTTAACTTATCAAACTGTCAAATAGAAGCTTCGAAATCGTCAGATAAGATCACCTTTGCTATTGCCTTACCATTGGCACATAGAATGTTATATCAGAAATCCACTCAAATGAAGTCTGATGCGGCATAAGGGTTTACCAATCTGGTTTGCTTGAATCTTTTTTCTTTGTAGCCTTTCTTTTATTTTGTTGAACATACTGAATTTCATTGTTCTTCATGGCTTCTAAAATCATCTGAGCCTTTTCAGGGCTCATGTTCATCTCTTCTAGTTTTTCTTTCAGCTTTTCAAGAGGATCTTTTTCCTGAGGTTTTTCTTGATTAGGGTCTTGCTCGTCTTTGTTTTCTTGCTGATCCTTCTTCTCTTGGTCTTTATTCTCTTGTTTTTCCTGGTCTTTCTTTTCTTGCTCGTTTTTCTCTTGTTGATCTTTTTTGTCTTTCTGCTCCTGATCCTTTTTATCTTGATCTTTCTTCTCCTCTTGATCTTTGCTGTCTTCGTTGTTTTTCTCCTGCTGTTCTTGTTCCCTTATCAGCTTTTTCAAAAGCTCATAGTTATATCTAGCAGATTCATTTTCAGGATTTTTCCTCAACGAATTTTTGAAATCATTTAAAGCCTGATTAGTTAGAGATTCCTTTTCTTCAGCTTTTGCCGCCTCACTTCTTTTATAAGCTATAATTCCCTTTTGATTAAAAGCACTTGAAGCAATTACCTTATTTTTTGCATTGCTAGATAGTTCGTCATAGTTGTTGCTAGCAATACTGGCATATTTTAAGCTTTCACTAGCCATTCCCACAGCACTACTGTCTAGGTTGTCAGGGTTTTTAGAAGCTTCATTTAGAATACCCAATGATTCCTTATCGCCATAAGCTAAAAGGTAAGCAGCGTTGGCCATATTGAGTCTGGCATCTTCATCACCAACTAACATAGAGTCCAAAAGATTGGCATAGGCAGAAATTGCCTGTTCGTAGTTTTCTTTGTCGTAGAATGCTTTGGCCTCTTTTTTTAAGGCATTGGATTTAGCAATTCTAGTTACTGGGTCAGTAATACTAGTGAATACTAGAATGAGTGTGATTAAATATTTCATAAACGTAATGTCTTTCTCCTTATTAGTGCATCTAAGAGTAGCAATATGATTGCAGCACCTAGAAAATAGTAGAACTTATTAGCTGAAGCATCAATCTGGCGAGTGTCTCGTACTTCACCTTCTACTTCATTAATAGCTCTTATCAGTCTTTTAACATCATTTTGATCTTGATTAATTTCAAAATAACTCCCGCCAGTATCGGCTGCCAGCTTTCTTAACGACTCAGAGTTTAGCTTTGTTATTACTTCTTGTCCGTTTCTGTCTCTTTTAAAAGATCGCCCCTCTGGAATTTTGGCCCCTTTTTCAGTTCCAACCCCAAGAGCGAAGAGCTTAACTCCTGTGCTCACCACTTTTTTAGCAGCCTTGTCAGTTTCATCTCCAAAATCTTCGCCATCACTTATCATTAATACAATTTTCGACTTTTGTTGTGTGATAGGGCCTTGAGCAGCTAGGTCAAGCTTTTCCATAGCAATATTTAATGGAGCGCTAAAATCTGTTCCTGCATTAGGTACCAAGTCAGTTTTGAGTGTGCTAATAAATAGATTGATTGCACTTTGATCGTAAGTCAGGGGGCACTGTATAAAAGCTTCAGATGAAAATATAATCAACCCAATGCGGTCTGAGCTAAAGGCCTCAACGATATTATTGAGTTCAAATTTGATTTTTGAAAGCCTAGACGGTTCAACATCTTGCGCGTTCATTGACTGAGATAGATCGACAGCAATATAAATGTCTTTGCCTTCCGACTTTACTTCTTTGGTTGTTTCTCCAAAAGATGGTCCCATCAGCGAGAAGATGATTAGAGCAAAAGCCAAAGTACGGAGCAACACCTTCAGTAATAATGGCCTGAAGCTAGTTTGTAACCTTTTTGCAATTGTTGTAAGACGGAAAATGTATGCGAGATAGGCGACAACAAAAAGCCCAATAAATATCGCCTCTGTCGTTCCTATAGATTTAAACCAAGTCATGTATTTTTTAGCTAATCAACAAAGATAGTAATCCTTTGACGTCTAGGTTAACCGTTTGTCAAGCGCTTTCTAAAAAATGGCTGTTAAAGATTGTTAATATAAGGCTGTAAGAGGTGTTTTAGGTGAAATGCGTAAGAAGCTAAGTGAATGTATATATCAAAGTAGGTTAAAATCTATCCTATCGAAAGGTATATCACCTACATGTTATGATTACTTCAATCTCTAATCTATTTAAGTAAAACAGATATTTTTCATATTAGGGAACTGACCCAGAAGATCGGGCCGCCATTCAATGACCTTTGGAATACAGAACAATTAAATCAAAAGTCATGAAAAAGTTAATCATCATCGCGATGTTGCTCGTTGGTAGCAACTCAGTTTTTTCTCAAACCTATTATAAGGCAAGGTATGAAAAGCCTTTCACCTTTCAAGTAGCTCCAACCTATTTCAATTATGGAGGCGATTTGTTTGGATATCAGATAGGTGTCAATTTTAAAGAAGTCTTTAACCTCAGTTATTTCCACACAAGGGATTACGATTTTGGTGAACGATACATGGACGATCGCTTCGCTGGAATTCACAGTAGTATAATGTTGCCAGTAGGTGACTATATGCAGATTGGACCATCGGTGAGATTGGCTACTTACAATTCAGAGTTTCAGGCGCTTTTTATTGCAGGAGAAGCTAGGTTTGACCTAAGCGAATCTTGGAAGTTAGGCTTTGAATATGGAGTGGGGGAGAAGAAGGGTTTTGGTTTGAAGTTTATTTGGAACATGTATTAATAAGAAATCATGGAACAGCTAAACCAAAAACATCTGAAATCACGAGGCTTAGAATCTTCAACAGTTTCGTGGAAATCTAAGACAGGCACTGAGTCTACTAACGGATATAAAAGTCGTAGTTACGAATGGCTCTTTGATTCAACAGTCCGAGTGAATACGCTTAACAAATCCATTAACAATGAAATGGATAAGGTTATTAAAGCAAAACAAAGAAGTATAAGAAAGAGGTTGTCACACTGGTCAGTACCGTCCCGTACTTTACGGCCTAAAAGCCAAAGGAGTCCACTGAATAATTTTCTTAGAAATGTAATTGCGTGTCAAAATCAAAGAGCTGAGTAAGATGAAGACTTTGGTATCGTTAATAATACTGCTAGTCACTTTAAGTTCATGCTCAGATATTTATGAACAAAACGAAGTTGAGTATTTGTTGTCAAAAGGGCAGCACACTAGCAGAAGGGTAGGAGGTTTTCCGGGAGATAAGCTCGGGACATTAAAGTCGGAGATGCTGGCTTTTACAGCACGATTTGATGAGACAGTCCGTTACGATCTAGGAAACAAAAATCAAGAAGACATTAATAAGCTAATGGGTTTTTCTGATTGCAACAGTTTGCACCATGAGAATAGTGTAAGATTTGGGTGGAGGTATAGTATAGAAAAAGATTCAGTAGAAATTTTCTCTTATGCCTATACCAGCGGAGCGGTAAGTTATCATCATATGGGAGATGTAGCTATTGACGAAACAGTACACTATCAAATTCAAATAGTTGACAATAAATTTTATCTACTATTGAATGGAGAAGTAAGTCAGGAGGTTGACCGAGGGGCGAGTTGCGATACAGGCTTGTATTATAAGTTGTATCCCTATTTTGGTGGAGATGAAACTGCACCGCATGACATCTCAATTTATATTAAAGAAATATTGAACCAATAAAGATTATCGGTGAGCGTTCATGGCTCATTGGTTAGTTGTTCTGAAGGAGGTCGATCAAGGGTTGGCCTCCATTTTTTTTGTGCCAGACCATGTGATGTTTAAGTAAAATACCTACCGTCTTGATGGTTTAGCCTAAATGTAATGATTCGCTTTTTTCATACTTTATCCCTTTGGTTATCAGCTACTTTTACTTTACAGAATAACAACAACCAAAGCCATGAAATATGCCATCATCATTATGCTAAGCCTAGTATGCTTAGAAGTGTCCTCTCAATCCCTTTTCAAGCGAGCAAATACTCCTAAATACAATATAGAGATATCTCCATCTGCAAATAGAACGGTTTATGGATGGAAATACGGAGTCAGATTAGGGGTCGATTTTAAATCGCGCTTAAAGTTGGGTTACACCAGATTGGAAAGTTTTGATAACTCAGAAAAAGGTCAGAAGACATTTTCTGGATCATACTTTCAATATACTCTTAATCCAAAGTCAAAATTTACTGTGTTGCCAAGTTTGAAGGTAGGGTTTTATGACGGCCGATTTCTAGCAATTCAACCAACGATAGAAGGAGCGTATGCGTTACGAGAAGATTTGTCTTTTAATGCAGGAATTGGCAGAGTTGATGGGTTTGCAAGTTTCGATTTAGGGTTAAGATGGAAACTTAATCTCTCTAGGTAAAAGACCTATAGTGCTAATTGAATTACCTAAAATTATTAATACGAATTATCTCAGCATATAAGAGCCTGTTATCAGCCAACTTTGATTTAAATAATAGTTATGAAAATACGTCAAATACTTTTCGCTTTAGCATTTATCACACCACTATTGACTCTGCCAATAGATGGGTTGCTAAGCTCTCCAGAGGAGTTTGTGGTCTTGAGTCCAGAGGTTAATAATGATTGGGTTCCAGGCAGTGAATGGGTAGATTGGAGAAATGGAGAAGCGTACCCTACCGCCAAATTTGGTGAGTCAGTTTGGATGACGGTTAACTTTAAAGGAGCATCAAAGCAGATGTCGTATATAGAAGCTGAGATGTCTGCACCTGAAGGTTGGAGGCTTCCTACAAGTGATGAATGGAACAAGCTTCTTGAAAGAACGGGGTTCCTATCGGATCCGAATCAGATAATACCAGAGGATTACTATTTGTTCAATTTTGAATCAGAGGGATATAAAGATCCGCTCATGGGTAGAATTGGAGTTAACCAAGTAGGGTTCTTTTGGGTGAAATCTTCAAACAGAGAAATTGGTAATTACATCTCTGTACCGAACAGAGAGCTAAGATATAATCACGGTAAAATATCAATAACTGCTGAAATGGCGGTAAGGTATGTGAAAGATTAATTGAGTACACACACAAATGTTTTGGTTAAAGGGCTTTCAGACGGAAAGCCCTTTTTTTGTTTGCAGTCTATCTAAAGCTTTTTATTCCGTTAGGATAGTTGAGACTGTGAGTTTTACTCGCTCACTTGTATTTCTTCCTTTGATGTTGGTGGTTCTTAATTTTGTTCAACTATTTGATGTAGATGGATGAGATCATAATAATCAGCCAATGAGTGCTTTGAATCCGTACAGGTGAATTTATGTATGGATCTCGATGACGCTATTGTACAATCTTATATTTTTTTTAACTGGCTGTTATTTAGGTGTTTATCCGTTGTTTTTAGTTATGTAGTGCAATATCGGTTTAAAATAGGAAGGTATTGTCTTTGAAAAATAGTTATTAGATTTTTTAATCTAATTGCCAACTTTAATAATCCAATTATGTATCGTTTGGGTGTCTTATTTGTCAATTTAAAAGCTATGTAATTCTGAATGAGGTCGTAAGTAATTAAGAATAAAATGCTCTTTTAAGTCTTTAATAGGTGAAAAAATGTCGTCAATGTTTTCTTTGACCGTATTTTATTTTACATTTGGTAATTCAATCGAATTATTTACTAAAATAATTTTTTTACTAAAACTACTAACTATGAAGAGAGTATTACTGACTTTCATGATGTCAGTGCTTGTCTCCTTATCCACTATTGCGCAAGAGCGTAATATCAAGGGGAAAGTAACTGATGAAACTGGCCAGGGGCTTCCTGGTGTTAATGTCATAATTAAGGGCACCACTACGGGTGTCGCCACACAACCAGATGGTACATATGAACTGTCTGCTCCAGCAAGTGGTGTTCTTATTTTTAGATTCTTGGGGTATGTTACTCAAGAAGTCCAAATAGGGACACAGACTACAATTGATATTCGCTTAAATCCAGATGCAAAAGATTTAGGTGAAGTTGTAGTTACTGGTCAAGGTATCGCGAGAGATAAAAAGTCTCTTGGTTACGCAATAGGCCAGGTAGACAAAGAGTTGCTAGAGGCAAGACCTGAAGCTGATGCTGCATTATTGCTGAAAGGCAAGGTGACTGGCGTTTCTGTAATATCTGCTGGTGGTTTTTTGGGACGACAAGCTAATATTACCATCAGAGGTCAATCTTCAGTAAATGGAAATAACAATGCTTTAATTGTTGTTGATGGAGCTTATGTTGACTTCAATAGATTTCAAGATATAGATCCGAATAACATTGCCGATATTACTGTTCTTAAAGGCTTAGCGGCATCTGCTTTATATGGTCAAGAAGGACGTAATGGTGTTCTTTTGGTAACAACTAAAACAAGCCAAGCAGGTAAGAATGAAGCTGCTTTCACAATGACACTGAATCAACAATTTGTAATGAACCAAGTGTCAAACTTACCAGACTTTCAAAACACTTATGGGCAAGGGGCTGATAATGCTGCCAATGTAACTTTCGTAGGGAACTGGGGAGCAAGGTTTGATAGCAATATTCAAGTGCCTCATCACTATGCCACTGGTGCACAACCTGGTTATGACGTATTATTTCCAGATTTACAGGGGCTTGTGGATTACAAAGCTTTTCCAGATAACGTAAATGATTTCTTTAAAAATAGCTGGGGAACAAACACTAGTGTAAATATAGGTGCCAACGTAGGGAAAACTTCTATTGGCTTCAATACTGGCTTTGTTGACCAGTCTAATTATATTCCAGAAAACAATCAAAGAAGATTTACATTGGGGACTAGCATTAATTCTCAGTTAACTGATAGACTGTCATTAAATACAACCTTCAATTATTCAGAGAATGATACTCGAAATCCTACGTTCAATATTTTTGATAGAATGGTTTATCTACCAAGAAACTTGGATATCCAGGGGCTTCCTTTTGAAAACCCGCTAACTGGTGGTAATATCTTCTATAGAACAGATTTGGAGAATCCACTGTGGCAATTGAAGAACACTTCATTTAAGGATATAAGAAGAGCATTTTTCGGTAAGGTTGGTATTAATTATGATATCAACGATAAGCTTTCTATAGGCTATAGACTTGGACTAGACTCCTACAATACGGTTGGTACTAATAGGGTCAACAAAGGAGGCCTTTCTAATCAAGGAATTGGTAGCCTATCTACTACAAACTCTCAGAGATTGACTTTTGATCATAACATACTGTTTAATGCGCTTGATTTGTCATTGACTCCTGATTGGGTTTTGAATATTAATGCGGGTGCAAGAACAAGAAGTATTAATACTGAAAGTTTTGGAATCAGTAGTACAAATCAGGTAGTTTTTGGTTACTTCAGACATAGCAACTTCACAACATATCAACCAACAGCTAATATTGATAGAAGGACTAACAATGTAAGTGTTTATGCTCAAGCTGAATTTGCCTATAGAGATTATTTATACATAACCTTAAATGGAGCGAATGATTGGGGATCACAAGTGGAAAAAAACAATAGAAGTTTGTTTTACCCATCTGCGTCCGCGGCATTTATACCGACTAACCTATGGGACGACTTAAAGTCTAATACACTTAGTTCCTTGAAAGTAAGACTTGGTTATGGTACTTCGGCTGGCTTCCCAAGTTCATTCCAAACAAGAGCAACTTTGGCTGCAGATGCACAAGCATTTGTTACGCTTAATGGAACAAACATTTCTACCAATGCGGTATCAGGTTTCCGTCCTAACCCAGACCTTCTTCCAGAGAGAGTTAAGGAATACGAGTTCGGTTTAGATACTAAGCTTTTTGATTATAAAGTAGCAGTAGATTTGAGTTTGTATAAGAAAATCAGTGAAGATCAAGTATTAGGTAGGTCTTTGCCTGCTTCAACAGGTTTTTCAAGTACGGTCATTAATGCTGGTAGAATCGATACAAAGGGTTTAGAAGCCTCTGTTACGGTTTACCCAATTAGAACTAACGACTTTACATGGACGATTACGAACAACTTTACGGCTTATGAAACTACTGTAATTGATTTACCTGAAGGGGTAGAGTTTGTGTCTTACGCTAATGGTCTTAATTATGCCATCGAAGGTCAGCCACTAGGTGCATTTAGATTAAATTACGTGGTAAGAGATGAGAATGGTTTAGCGTTAATTAATCCTGATGATGGTACTGTTATTGGAAGTGGAGAAGCTGGATTACCAAATAAGGTAGTAGGTGACCCTAACCCAGATTTTAATTATACAATTATTAATGGTTTCTCATATAAAAACTTCAATCTGAATGTTCAGGTGGATTATACTCAAGGTGGTGATTTTTATTCAAGCACTGTGTCTAACGTTTTTAGAAGAGGAACCACTACTGATACTGAAGATAGAGAAGGTACATACATTATCCCTGGTATTTATGGAGATCCTACTACAGGGTTACCAATTTTGGATGATAATGGTAACAAAATCAGAAACACTATACAGTTAGGTGCTAATGATTTGTACTTCTTGAATACAATGGATATTAATGACAACTTGGTTTTCGATGCTACGGTATTGAGAATTAGAGAGGTAAATTTGAGTTATAGATTGCCAAATCGATTGATGGAGAAGTCTCCTTTTCAGGCGGCAAGCTTTTCATTCAATGTTCAAAACCTATGGTATAAAGCATTCAATTTTCCTCCAGGTATAAACTTTGATCCAGAGGTGAGTTCAAATAATTCAAATGGAAGAGGTTTTGATACGCAGTCGGATCCTACCAGGAGACAATTTTCTCTTGCTCTTAGATTAACGCTTTAAAATATGACTATGAATTTATATAAAAGACTATTTGTGGTTCTTGCTTTTGTGGGAATCGTATCTTGCGACACTTTAGAATTAGATTTGCAAGAAAATCCAGATGCGCTAACACTTGCATCCGCGGACGTAGACTTGGTATTTAATACAATACAGTTCAACTTCAGGAACCAAATGACCTCGTTGGGGTATTTATCTGATGGGCCAATGAGAATGGTGAACTTTTTCGGGACTTATAATCCAGGACAAGGTACAATGAACGGTAACTGGTCACAAATATATAATACTGGTACTAATTTGGATGCACTGAAGAGCTTCTCAGATAATGAAGGTTTCACTTTCCATTATGGAGTAGCGCAAATTATGCAGGCAACAATGTATGTGAATATTGTTGACTATATTGGTACAGCAGTTTTTACTGAGGCAAACAAATCAGGAGAGTTTCCGAATCCAGGATTGGATGCAGGAGCAGATATTTATACTGCTATGTATGACTTGATTGATGAAGGTATTGCTAATATCAACGGCACAGGTAGAGCACCTCTTAATGATTTGTACTACGGTGGTGATGCGGCTAAATGGGTAGCATATGCAAATACTTTGAAATTGAGAATGTACTTACAAACAAGGTTAGTGAATGGTACAGAATCTACTCAAGGGATTAACGCTCTTATTGGGGCTGGAAGTCTTATTGATCAACCTGAGGAAGATTTACAATTCCAATATGGTACTACCCCAACTCCAATTGAAAGCCGTCACCCATTATTTACAGGTAACTATATTAATGGTGCAGGTGCTTACATGAGCAATGGCTTAATGTCTTACATGAAAGATTCAATGTCAGTTGAAGATCCACGAATGAAGTACTATTTCTATCGACAGTCTGATAGAACTGCTGCTGATTTAATTTCTAGTGATATTGTTCGTTGTAATGGTAATGCGAGTTACGACTTCTGTACTATTGGCGATTTCTATTATGGCAGGGATCATACAGATAATGAGGGTGTTCCTGGTGATGCTAATATCAGAACTACTTATGGTATCTATCCGGCAATGGGGGCGTTTGATGAAGGGAATTTAATACCTGCATCTCAAACAAGTGCAACAGGTGAGGGAATAGCTCCTTTACACCTTTCTTCTTGGACAAACTTTATGCTAGCTGAGTCGGCTTTGACTTTAGGAACAACAGGTAGCCCTGCTACTTATTTAGAAGCAGGTATGAGACAGGCTTTACAGAAGGTTAGAGGTTTTTCTCCAGCTAATATGACTACGGGTCAGATTGATGATTATGTGAATGAAGTACTGGCTGAATATACTGCCGCATCTAATACTGAAAAATTAGATATTATTACTAGAGAATGGTACATTTCATCTTATACAAATGGGTTACTTCCATATAATACATATAGAAGAACTGGTTTCCCGTCATTCCTTCAGGATCCGATAATTAACGCTGGGGCTTTTGTAAGAAGTTATTTCTTGCCTGATAGTGAATTGAACTCAAATTCAAATCCAGATTTCGCAACACAAAAATCAATTACTGATCAAGTGTTTTGGGATACTAATCCAGCTAATTTTATTAATTAAAAAGACATGAATATGAAATTATATAAGTATATTCTCTTGGTGTGCGTGTTCTTCATGGCATTTTCTTGTACCGATGAAGACTTGTTTAGGAATGAAGTTCACTTTAGACTTGAAAACGGGGGGTTTGTTCGTTTTGCTGGCCCATTCAATGCATTAATTGGAGCAGATGATCCTTCGTCTTGGTCTTATAATGAACTTGTAGAAGATGTGAATAATAACTTAACATCTTACGATGTGTATGTCATTGGCGGTGGTGATACCACTTTGGTGGTTTCTCATGCGAACCCAACTGGGCAATTTGGGATTGGCCTTACATCAACAAATGTTGCTGCAGCTTTAGGGGTAGATCCATCAACTTTTGAGTTTGGTCAATCTATTAGGTTTTGGGCGACTGCAACAAGAAACGATGGTGTTGTTTTTAACGCTACTCCTTTGAGTGCTGATTTTACTACTGGTGAAGTAACAGGAAATACTCAAGAGCAACTGACAACAACAGCAGGCTATAGAAATGCGCTTACATTTAGTTTGATTATTGCATGTCCTAGCCCGCCAGATGTGTCTAGCTATGTGGGTACCATGAATGTTATAACCTCTAGTTGGTTTGAACTTGGCCCTGTAACTGTAGAGGCTGGGCCTGGAGCTAATCAAATTACTTTGAAGAATCTCCAAGGTGGTAGCAACCGTAGGATTAGAGGGAGTTCTGCGGACTTCGTTTTGACTTTGAACAAAGACCAAACGGTTTCATTTGATAGACAAGAAGGCTGGAATGATTCTGGATTTAATTCACAATACGGTGAGTACAGATTTATTCAAGGTGCTGGTAGTAACTTTACATTCCAATGTGCTAACAACAGAATAACAATTAGAATGTACGCTAATGTTAATGCTGGTAACTTTGGGACAAGCACTATGGTTTTAGAGAAGTAGTTATTTAATGGATGGCCTGATTTGATTCGGGTAGGTTGAATAACAATAAGTTAAAAAACAGTGCCTAACTTTTCTAGGCACTGTTTTTTTATACCTTGTATCTGATTTTGAAATTAGGATGGGAGAAATAAAGGAGTATTAATTAGAAAATCTATTTTAAGTAATTAATACTATTTCTAACTATCTTTAAGGTAGACTCCATTCAAAAGAAATTAAGATACTTGAAATACTCTGGCTTTGAGTTTCAGTCACTTTAGGTCATACTTTTCATTTATATACAAAAAACAACAAACCATGAAAGCAACAGCTACAATTTTACTCTTAGTCTTATGCACTTTTCTTTTTACACAATGTGCATCTCAATCATCAATTGCACAAGATCGAGTTGACCCTAATAAGGGGTTTGAACAATACTCTTCTCTTTATCAAGCACTAAAGTCTATTCCTGGAATAACAATATCGGGAACAGAAAGTAGACCAAACATTGTGCTCCGAGGAGGGGGGGCAGGAGGGATTGCTAACGTTCAACCCTTATTTGTTATTGATAATGTAATGGTGGGTACCAACTATACTCAGGTCAATGCCATGGTGCTTCCTTCTAACATTAAATCGATTAAAGTTCTAAATAGCCTTGCTTCTGTTAATCAATATGGGCAAGAAGGACGTGGTGGAGTGATCTTGATCAGAACTAAAAGCTCGTAGTTTGTTAAGAGCGTTATAGTCAATATAGTTGTGATTTAGAAAATCTAAGAAAGAAATCATAATTGACATTTCAGGTGGTATCAATCCATCGGTGCAGTTAGGTATCCGTACTCATCAAATAGCTATTTAAGGCCGCTCATTGAACGGCCTTTTTTATGTTCAACTGTCTGATGGTGGAAAGCTGTTTGGCTTCATAGCTTTCCAAACTTTTAATAAATTCAATTAAAGGAATGTTGAACTTTTTACAAATTGAACGATGGGGTGACTCGTCCTAAAAAAAGTTTACAGGTTTAACATTTAGTACTGTAA
>TARA_R110001632_G_scaffold102584_1_pt1 | contig 95319 bp, 75 predicted proteins | sample TARA_R110001632 | Tara Oceans TARA_R110001632 (sample SAMEA4398266) | marine metagenome | biome: Polar Biome; feature: [SRF] surface water layer (ENVO:00010504); material: water (ENVO:00002006), including particulate matter (ENVO:01000060) such as... | depth 5 m
ATGAACTATCTCAAAAGAAAGTGTCCGGTTGGTGTTGACCAGAACAAAGCTTGGTGGTTTGATGTTCACAAAGCAGGTATTGGTAAATGACACGGGAAGACAATAGGTCGTTGGAAAACTATTGCTAACCAAGTAATTCAACACTGGTTAAAGTCATCAATAATTCCAGTTCTCAAACTAACATCTAGAGATGTTTTCTTAGCGCAATTCGACAGTGTGGTCACAATCTGGTCACAGAAATTTATAGTTAGTGATTACTATAGGCTAAATGCCTTTAGAAATGGTGCACCCGACGAGATTCGAACTCATGACCTTTGCCTCCGGAGGGCAACGCTCTATCCAGCTGAGCTACGGGTGCTTCATTTTGTGAGCGCTGATTCTAAAGAAACTGTGAGCATTTTCCAGTGTTATTTTGTTATTCGGGGGAAATCATTGCTTTGTGGAGCAAGTTTCTTTTGAGCGGGTTGTTCTTTTGGTTTTCCTTTTGTTTTATCCGGTTTCGTATATCGGAATAATCTATGGTCTAAGTCGCTGAAATTAGGTGAGCATGTATGGCTTAAAGGGGGCGCCATACACACTCTTACTGCTCTTTTATGCAGGTTTTGAACGGCAAAACATTGCTTGTTTTTTAGATCTGGCCTGTGGCTTCAATAATGATATCGCCATTTAGCTCATAGGATGGCGGCGTACTAATTCGAGTACGTCAAAACACGCGCCCATGGTGTGATAGTCCGTTTTACCTATGGGGCTTTTGAGCTGGTCAATTTTTTGGTTGTCGTGGGTCAGTATTCTAAACCAGGCGCCGTATTGATGATCGACCATATGCTGCCAAGAGTACTGCCAAATTTTGTCGTACCATTGCTGATAAACCGCGTCACCGGTGTGGTGATGTAAGTAGGCTGCACAGCACATAGATTCCGCTTGAACCCAGAAGTATTTTTCATTGTCGCAAATGCTCATGTCCGGGGCGAAACCATAGAATATACCACCGTGTTCTTTGTCCCATGCGACCGTTAATGACTGGTCAAATAGGGCTTTGGCGCGCTGAATTAACCATGGGCGTTGGTCGTGCTTGGCAATGAATAATAGTAACTTGGCCCATTCTGTTTGGTGACCGGGTTGAAATCCCCAAGGACGAAACAGATTTTTCGGGTCGTCTTTGTTGTACTCAAGGTCGACTTGCCAATTGAGATCGTAATGTTCCCAAATTAAACCGCCCATTAGCGCTGCTTGTTGATTGGTCATCTTGTCTGCTAAGGCGATAGCGCGATCAAGAAAGCGACGTTCGTTACTGGCTTCATATGCCGCTATTAACGCTTCACAGGTGTGCATATTGGCATTTTGACCGCGATAGTTATCACATACACTGAAATCGGCATTGCATTGGTCTTTGTAAAGCCCCGCGCTTGCATCCCAGAAGTGGGTTTCCATGGTGTCGAACGTGTCACTTAGGTATTCGCGCGCTTCTTCTAAGCCGGCGCGCAACGCCCAGCTGTAAGCGAGGATCACGAACGCAAAGCCATAACAATGATTGGTTTGATCTTTTACGCTGACAACGCCGTCTTGCACGTCTATTAGCCAGTTATAACCGCCCGTTTCGGGTATGTGATGAGCGCTGCGAATAAATGCAATACCAGACTTTACCCGTGCTAGATATTTGGCTTCGCCGAATTCTTGATAGGCACGGGCATAGTTAAAGACAAAGCGCGTTGAGCTCACTAGGTGCCGGGTGGCCTTGTCGTACACATCGCCGTTGTCTAGGAAGTTTTGATAGAAGCCGCCATGAGGGTCATCCACATTGGCTTCGTAAAACTTGAGCGTGTCGCTTATATGGTCAAGCAGAAACGCAGGGCTAGTAAATTTTGGTGCGCTATTTGTCATCTTAATCTCCTGACGTTACCTAAAGTAACCAGTGCAACGCGATAGCCGCGGTCCACGAGAAGTCTTTACCACCACAACCAGCACCGGTTTCAGGGTTAAAGTATTCGTAATAACCGGACAAATCGACTAATGCGCGACAGTCGCTACGTAGTTTATCAGCGGTGTCTTGAAAGCCTTCACTTTCAAAGCCTAGGGCTATCATCCAGTTGATGTGTAACCAGATAGGCCCACGCCAGTAACGTTGTGGCTCGTAACGACTTTCTTCTGGGTGAGTAGAGGCGATGCAGTATTGACTCGCTGCGTTCCACTGTTTGGCCTTGGTGTTTAAGATTTCTTTTTGCTGCGCGTCAGCTAAGCCTGCAAATAAAGTCAGCATACCGGCTGACGTACGCACTTTACACAAGGTGTCTGTTAGTACGTTGCGGCAATAGAAGTACTCTGACTCAGGGCACCACAGGGTTGAAATAGCACTTTGCGTAAGCTTAATGCGCTGAGCAATCATATCTAAGCGCTCATCTTTAATGCCTAATGTTTCACCCAAAGCGAGTATATCTTTACTGCCCTTGTGCAAAATAGCGATGATACCGATGTCGTTTACCTTGTAAGGGCACTCATTGAAGATCACTTCACTGTCGAATTTATGCTTCTTAAAGAAGTCGACCAAAAACAGAAAACGGTCATATTCACTTTTATGTGGACGTTGCGATGAATCAACATGGCCGAGGTCACGACGTTCATATTCCCAATCTACACAGGGTACCGCTGCTAGAGCTTCATCCCACGCTGGGCTGTTGTCCATGCCGGATTCCCAAGGGTGGTAACTGACGACTAAACCCGTATTGAGTGGATCCCGCTCTTTATACCACCAAAGGTGGTAGTCAATTAAGTTAGAAAATAATGATTCGGCTTTACTGCGCGCTAAGGCTTTATCGTCAGCTGTGTCGAGCATATCTTTGATGACACTTGCCACCACGGGAGGCTGTGAAATAGACGTACTTTTTACCCGTTTATCTGAGCCCCAAATATCTGGACCCGGGAAATAAGTCGTGGAGTCTTGATGAAACAAGATGTGCGGCACCATGCCGTTATCCCACTGACCGTCAAACAATACTTCCAATTCTTGCCATGCGCGGGGTTCGTCGAAGTGTTTCCAACCTAAGGCGGTAATAGCAGAGTCCCAGTTCCACTGGAATGGATACAAGCCATGGGTAGGCACAGTGTACCCACCAAGATCATTCGCAATCAGTGTCTCTTTGGCTTTTTCTATTAATGCAGCAGTATTTTCTGAAACATCTTTTCTATTAACATCGTAAGTCATAATGGGTGCTCTTTTTAGGATATTAGCCGATAAATGAATCTTAAAGCACTCATAATGGGTTGTAAATGTTTTTTTTGTGTGTTTAAATTCGATTTGTAGTAACAAATAAATAACATAATGTTAAACGTTCGCATCATTTATGACGAACACACTATTGACCATCTTTAAGAGATTGGAGAACACCATGAAAATGACACCTATTGCCTGTGCAGTATCGATACTTTTTGCTGCACCGTTATTTGCCCAAGAAGAAAAGACTGAGAAACCAAAGGCTGATGAATATGAAAACATCATTGTTACCGGTTCAAGCGTTGCGCGTACAGAAGCAGATACACCTGCTAAAACAACTCTGATTGGGAAAGACCAAATTGCGAACACAGGTTTTTCAAGTCAGGCAGACATATTGATGAGTGTTCCCGGTATTAAAGTGGAAGGTGGTGGTGGCGAAGTGGCAACCAACGCATTTGTAAGGGGTTTACCTTCAGGAGGGCAGTTCCAGTTTACGCCCCTTAATTACGATGGCATGCCTGCATTTCAGTCTGGGTTAACCTCTTCTGCACAGGATGTTTATTACCGCCCTGATATCGGTATAGAAAGAGTGGAATATGTTGGTGGTGGTGTATCTAACTTGTTCGGCCCTGGTTCCGTGGCAGGCATAATCAACTATATTTCTCGTAAAGGAAGTGACGATCCAGAAAGTACCGTTCAAGTAGAACTTGCCGAAGACGGTCGCATTAGAACAGACTTTTTCAATAGTGGTGCGTTATCAAGCGATGACAATATTTACTATGCTATCTCTGGTTTCTACCGTTACGACGAGGGCCCTCTAGATACTGGCCTACCCACTAAAGGTTACCAACTTAGAGGTAATATACGCAAAGAATTTGATGACGGTCATATCGCATTCCATGGTCAAATGATTAACGACAAAGTGCAATTCTTCTTACCATTGCCTTTAGAGGGCGCATCGCGTGACCGATTAACCGGTAATGACGGTGAAACCGTTTATGTTGCCCAGACGGTAGCTGCCGCTGACCTAAGTTACCCCACTGCCGATGGTACATACGAGTCGCCTATTCGTGACGGTGTATCTACTGAAGGTGGTTCATTTGGTGTTGATTTTGAAAAAGAATTAACCGACACATGGCGCATAAGCGGTAAAGCGAAAGCCGCAAGTTATGATCACCAATTCAACTTGTTCCTTGATGGCGACGGCATCGCCAATACGCCTGAGCCACAAAGTGGTTATGTTACCAACTCAGGTAGAACGGTAAATGGTGATTTGCTCAGTTCATTGGGCACGGCCAATTACACATGGTCTGAAACAGGTAATGCCTTACCAGACGATTATTTAGTCTTCGGTAACCGTTTATTGGATCGCCAAAGAGACGGTGACTTTTTCAGCACTGAGTTTAACGTAACAGGTGAACTAGAAGCAGGCGGCTTTGACCATACTGTGAATATTGGTACGTTTTTCATTAACGCCTCGCAAATGGACTACAACATTATATCCAGTTACTTAGCTGATTTTAGTAACGGTAAGAATGCACGTTTAGTTGACCTGTCTTTTACTAACGAAGCAGGAGAAACGGTTCAGTATTCTAAAAATGGGGTTGTAGGGCCAGGTACGAGTTATACCAACAAAGACCTAACCAGCAAGCGCATCGCATTTTATGTCACTGACCAACTCGAAAACGACAATTGGGCGTTCGATGTGGGTATGCGTGTAGAGCGAGCTGAAGGCACCACTAAGTCAGAAGGCAGTGAAGTCGTTGTAGTATCTGATGACCCGTCATTAGCCCCTAACCTGCAAGTGAATACTACAGGTAACGGTCGTTTCACTTATGGTGAAGTCGGTACCACAGAAGCCGCTTTCTCTGGTGCGCTGTTATACAAAATGGATGACAGCGACATGAACTTGTACGCTAACGCATCAAAAGGTTATTTCTTCCCACAAATTAGAAGTATCACCTTTAACGACAACGGTGAGCCACAAAGCTATGAAGGTGAAGATATTACGCTTGGCGCAATAGGTGTGAAGTACTTCCCGAAAGACTTATATATAGATGCATCATTGTTTGTTGCCAACCTAGATAATCGTCGTTCGGTTGATTTCGAAAATGATGGTTCAGGCGGTTTGCTTGAAGTGGTTAAGCAGCAGTCGACTGAAACCTCAGGTGCTGAAATTATTTCACGCTGGAATGTATCTGACGAAATCACGCTAGAAGGTAATATTACCTATCAAGATGCTGAATTTAGCGAAGGGGCTAATGTGGGTAAACAACCCAGAAGACAGCCTGAATTTACCGGTAACGCAGCGGTTTCTTATAACAACGGTTTTGTTGATGCACGTTTAGGCGTGAGTTACTTCGGTGATTCTTACGCCAATGACGACAACTCGGTTGAATTAGATAGCCACACTATTGCCACCTTTAATGCGGGTTACTCTTGGGAGCTTAATAACGACCAAGAAATAAGACTGGGCATTAGCGTATGGAACTTATTTGACAGTGAAGGGATTACGGAAGGTTCTCCGCGTCAAGGAAATAGCCAAGTATCCGGTGGTGAGTTCTTTATCGGACGCCCGGTATTACCTCGTCGTGTGAGCCTGACCGCTCGGTATGATTTTTAATTGAGTGTATTGGTGTCTGCTTGCGCCATTTAGGTTGAGTAGCTTACCCACTGGAAAAGATCCCAGTGGGTAACTATTCACCGTTCTTTTAATTTAGTAGCACAAACGGTATGGTTTTCGTTCGTGAAGATATGTGAAGAAAATTATGAATACACTAGATTTTTTAATTGTTGCATTGTATTTGGTGGCGTTGTTAGTCATGGGATTTATGCTGCGAGAACAGACAAATAAAAGCGACTATTTTCTGGGTGGGAAAAGTCTAGGATGGAAACCCTTGGCGTTGTCGGTCATGGCCACCCAGCTTTCTGCTATTAGTTTTATTTCTGCCCCCGCTTTTGTGGGGTTGCGTGAAGGTGGCGGTTTGCAATGGCTTTCCTATGAATTAGGTGTGCCGTTAGCTATGTTGCTGGTGTTATCCACTATTTTACCCAAGTTATACCGCGCCGGGATCGTTAGTATTTATGATTACCTCGAAACCCGTTTTGGCCGCTCTACTCGGGTATTGATCAGTATTGTTTTTCAATTTAGTCGGGCGTTCGCTACCGGCATTATGATTTATGCGGTATCCCTTATTCTGCAAGGCACCATGGGTATCGAAGCGTGGCAAGCTATCTTGCTAACAGGTGTCATTACGGTACTTTATTCACTGCAAGGGGGCATGAAAGCGGTCGTTTACGGCGATGCCATTCAAATGATCATTATTGTATTAGGTACAATCGCCTGTATCGGGTACGGTCTGCACTACCTAGGTGGCATTGACGCATTCGTAGCTAATGTCGATCCAAATCGCCTGGAAGCGATTAAGTTTGACTCATACGGCTTTAGCGGTGACGGCTTTGGCTTTTGGCCAATGATTTTTGGTGGCGTAGTATTGTACGCGTCATATTATGGTTGCGACCAAACTCAGGCGCAACGAGCACTATCAGCTAAAGACCCAAAAAACCTACGTTATATGATTTTAGCTAACGGAGTTATTCGTTTCCCCATCACTATTTTGTACTGCTTGTCCGGTTTAATTGTGGGCACGCTAGCCATGACAGAGCCAAGCTTTATGGCAAAAATCCCAACAGACAATCCTGATTGGATGATGCCCATGTTTATTCTTGACTACTTGCCTCATGGCTTAATTGGCTTATTGGTTGTGGCTATTTTGGCTGCTGCTATGTCGTCATTGAGCTCTGCCATCAACTCTCTGTCTGCGGTGACCATCGAAGATTACTGCCGCATTACCAACAAAGAAGTGAGCCAAGAAAGTTATTTGAAATTGGCGAAATACATGGGCTTGGGCTGGGGGGCTGTCACCCTAATATTGTCGCTGTATGCAGGCAATATTGCGCCCACTATTATTGAAGCTATCAATAAAGTCGGGTCATTGTTTTATGGACCAATCCTAGCGGTATTCTTGCTCGCAGTGCTAACGAAAAGTACATCAAGCCTGCACGTCAATATTGGGTTAGTCAGCGGTGTTTTGTTTAACTTATTAATATCGTTTATTGCACCCGAGATTTTCTGGTTTTGGTGGAACTTCATTGGTTTTGTTGTGACGGTGATGATGGCAGTGCTAATGAGTAAAATTAAGCCTTTCACTTATCAACCTAACGATGAGGAATTGGCCGCGGCGCCTGTCTCTTTATCCATTCTTACCGTTAAGGATGTGGTGATATTGCTTAGCATGTTCGGTGCGATGATTGCTTTCTGTTTGTATATTCCAACGGCGTTTGTTTAAGGTTATTCCATGAAATATCAGGCTTTTTTACGTGATTTATTTGATATCGCTGTGGCTGCTTGTCAGCCTAGTGCGTGTATGGCGCAGCAGTTAAGTAAACTGGATACCAGTAATGGCATATGTGTTATTGGGGCGGGTAAAGCGGCTGCTGAAATGGCTGCTGAAGTACATAAAACCTTAGGTGATAAATGCTACGGCGCCGTCGTGACCCGTTATGGATACGAAAGCACAGGGGATACGGGCAAGATAGCGGTACTGACGGCGAATCACCCTACGCCAGACGACAACAGTTTAGTTGCCGGTAAGGCGTTGCTTGAGCTCGTAAAAAGTACCCCAGCAACAACGCCTATTTTATTTTTAATTTCAGGTGGTGGTTCGTCACTTATGTGCTTACCCGTTGACGATGTGCCGTTTGCTGACAAGCAGCAGCTCAATCAGTTTCTACTCAGAAGCGGCGCCAGTATCGATGAAATTAATACTGTGCGTAAACAGTTGTCGAAGGTGAAAGGCGGCAGATTGGCTGAGGCCGCTAAATCAAGGCACGTGACCTTGATGATTTCTGATGTGGTGGGGGACAACGCCGCTGATATCGCCTCTGGACCAACCATTGCTGATCCCTCAACCAAGGCTCAGGCGTTGGCTATTTTGCAAAAGTACAATTGGTCTCCTGTGGGCAGTATTGCTAATTACTTGGCAAAGCCTGAAGCTGCGCCAAAGCACACTGCCCCAAGTGAATATCATATTGTGGCGAACGCACAGCATGCGATTGATGCCGCCATTAGCGTTGCCCAGCAGCAAGGGTGGCAAACCCAAGTATTAGGTTATGACATTCAAGGGGAAGCCAGAGAGGTTGCCAAGTTACACGCTAAGCAGGCCTTGGCATGCAAGGCCAAAGGGCAGCGCATGATGTTGTTCTCAGGGGGCGAGTTAACGGTAACCGTAGGCAAAGAATACGGTGACGGAGGGCCAAACCAAGAATACCTAATGGCTTTAGCGCTTGAGCTTGCTGGCGCGAAAGGCATCTCTGCGCTGGCCTGTGATACCGATGGCGTGGATGGTAGCAAAGATGTAGCGGGAGCTTATATTGATGAAACCACATTGCCTCGAGCATTATCAGCAGGTGTGAACGCAAGCGAACTATTGGCTACTCACAATAGTCATAAGTTCTTTGGCGCTATAAACGACTTAGTTATCACTGGCCCAACGAATACTAATGTTAATGATTTCAGAGCCATTATTATTGAATAGCTTTTAGCTGATGACAAATAGCAGCTTGCTTCGGGCTGGTGGTTAAGCTTATATTCGCCAGCTTACTATCAGCCTTGAGCCAGCAAACGCCAGACTCAAGGTTTTGTTTCTTGTTCTATTTTCACGATTCAAATAGGCTATAGCGTTTTAAGGTAGATGCATTACAGATGTTTTCAATAGACAACAGTCAATATTTACGTTCAGGGTTTACCTTAGGGAAAGGCAATAAGCTTTTTCAAGATATTGAGCGTGATATTATCAAGATTGTCTTCTGGGAACGACGTGTTACCCAAAGCCAGCTCGTATCTGCCACCAAAATTCCTCAGCAAACCGTGTCTCGTTTATTAAAAGGTCTCACCCAGTCTAAGGTGCTGCGCCAAACCGAAAATATGATCCCCAATCCTAAAGGCAAACCGGGTTTTGCTATTGAGTTGAATCCGGACTATGCCTATACCTTTGGCGTGTCGATATTGCTCGATGCTGTCGGTGTAACGGTAATGGACTTTGCGGGTAATGTGATTGCCACGAATATGTGTGAAATGGACGACATGAGTATCGTTCATGTACTAGAAGCAATTGAAACCTTAATAACGGGACTTTGTGAAACCGCTAAATTGGACGAAACACGAGTGCTGGGTATTGGCGTAGGTATCTCCGGTTTCTTTAGTTCAATGGACGGCAAGATGAATACCCACCATATGCTGGAAGAGTGGGCGCAAGTCGATATCGTCGAGATAATATCTAGCCATTTCACACTTCCAACCTGGGTGGTAAACGATGGTACCGCTGGCGCAGCGGGTGAGGGTGTTGCGGGGGTTGGACGCCAGTATAAGAACTTTGTATATTTATTTGTTTCATCAGCATTTGGTGGCGGTATCGTGACTAATTCTGAGGTGTTACGGGGTACCTACGGCAATGCTGGTGAGTTGGGCGATATGTTACCCACTAAAATATACGCCCATCCAAATTTAGAACTGCTCAAACGTATCTTGAAGAAGAACGGTGTGAATTTCAGCTCTATTTATAATTTGAATGAAGAGTTTGATCCTGACTGGCCGGGCGTTGAAGAATGGATATTCAAAGTGCAGGATTCTTTCGATTTGGTTGCCACCTGTTGCTCTGCCTTACTTGATGCCGAGGCAATCATACTTGGGGGGCATATTCCTAAAAAATTAGCCGAGATGGTGATACCGCGGATTGATGTATACGCTCAATTCAGACGCGGGGCTAAGCGTCCTATGCCAAAAATAGTGGTGTCAGGCGTCGAGAAGTTTCCGGTTGCCATTGGTGCGGCCACGATACCACTGCGAGAACTTTGCTTGTAAAGATTTACATGAATAACGGCTAATATAAAAAACGCGTATTGATTCATTCAATACGCGTTTTTTTACGTTTATCGTTAATCCAAAAGAAGATTAAAACAGCAGTTTTTGCCCTTGTTTAGGAATAATAATCGTTAGTCCTAGGTCATTGGCTTCATTGAGCTGTTGCGCGATTATCGCTCTTGGGTCGGTATCTTTAGCGAGGGTATATTTGATATGGCTGATAACGACCTTCAAATCTTTAAGGGGGGCCTCGCCGCCGATTTTTCGCCCCAAACTACCGAGCTCTTGCATCAGAAGTTCAGGGGTCAAATGACCGAATAGTAAGTTGTGGGGACGCTCATTTTCAAATGAAGTTTCAATGATGATGCCACGTAGGGTTTTATGTTTAACCTGCTTGGCCAAATACGTCCAAATTTTTGCTAATTTGCCTTGTTGTTCGACTACATCGGCTCCGGTGTCACCAAAGTACACAAACATATCGTTGTTATGCTCAATCACAAATGCGCTGGATTCAACCGGGTGGCTAAGGCTAAATGCGCTGACGCTAAGTTGCGTGTTAGCAATAGGCGTTGTTTTGCTCGGAAGTAAATCCACCATATGGTATTTATTGAGTGTGGGCGCAATGCCACGATCACTAAAATTGGCCCACGCTTTGCCATTAAAGTAGGTCTCGCCAATCATGTTATTAACCGAAGCCAATGCGTAGATATTTTTTGCGCTATCTTCAGGTGACGAAACCAGCATGCCATTGACGTGGTCAAGATGAGCATGGCTGAGTAAATATGCTTTTACATGGCGGCGTAATATTATTCCTGCCTTGCCCCATTTTTTATCATCCACTAAGGCTAAATCAGTGAATGCACCACGCTTAACGCTTTTATTTATACCGTTAACCAGGGTACCAGCATCTAATGCCACATAGTTTGCTTCGCTTACGGCGCGCAGCAAGAAGGCACTTAAATTGCCATCCTCGATACCACCGCTATCCCCCAGCACGATGACTTCAAATGCTGGGGCTGGAGTGACTAATTCAGAGACTTGGTGAGTTTTAGGGCTTTGGGCAAAAACTTGAGTCGCCGTAAAAAGCGAAATGGTTAACAGCCATTTCGCTAATGATAAAGAAGTGTGCATATTAGTTGGCTTTTTTCAGTTCGTTTGGCTCAGCCAAGCTTTGTTTGTATAAGGCCAGGGCTTGCTGACTGTCTTGTTGCGACTCTTTGATTCTAGCCAACAGTAAAATATCTTGCTGACGACTGCCCAGCTTAATCGCTTTGCTTAACGCTTTCTCGGCTAGGCTTAAATCATTAGCGTTATAGGCGAGTGCGCCCAAGGTCGATAGTAGTTCAATGTTCATATCGTCTTGCTTGATCCACTGCTCCAGCTGTTTTAACGCCGTAGTAGGGTGAGACAATTTAAGCTCTCTATAAAGCGGCAGTAACATAGGATGGGGTTTGTTTCTGTGATACTCACCCAATGCCGCTTCGGCATCAATATGCATTCCTTGATCGATTAACTGCTTAACATAGGCTGCTTGCAGGGCTGGATCTCGGCGGGTTGATTTAGGCAATGAATGCCAATTCTCTTTTAACTGATTCGCGCCTTCTTTGCTGGCAATTTCAGCGAAATTACCTTGAGAAGCGAGTTGCATATAATGTTCGTATTGCTCCCCTAAGGCTTTTTTCCAAGAGGGCAGGCGGTCTTTTAACTCATGCCATTTTCCCGCTTGAACCAAAGCTTGTGCGTGCAGGATTAATACTGACTTCTGGCGCTTTTGCTTGTCTTCAAGCTCCCCTAATATTTCTAGGGCTTTACCAGGTTGTTGGTTTTGTAAATGGTCGCGCACTAAGCATAACTTGGCGGCAAACGCCGACTTAGGGTAAGACGTCGCCAAGCGCCAGTTTTCACGCGCACCTGTGGGATTTTGTAGTTGTAGTTCAGCCTCAGCTGCGGCCAATAAATTTAAACCGTCGAAGTCTTCTTGCTCAATGCTGGCAAGTTGCTTACGTGCTTCAAGATAGTTTTGCTCGGCGAGGGCAATTAAGCCTCCTGTGAAGGCGCGTTTCTTCTTACGTGAGCCCCAGTTACCTAACCAGTTTTTTGAGCCTGAGATGATCATAATTAATTTTTTGATCACCCACGAGAACAACAATAAACCGACAATCAGTAAAATGGTCATGATTGCCATGGAAAACACGTTCATTTCCATTACATAACCAGCGAAATCAATAAATACGTAGCCCTTATCATCGAATATTAATGAGCCAATAAGCACTGCAATAAGTAAGGCCACAAAGACCATTAGTATTCTGATCATGGTTGGCTAACTCCATTAACGAACACATTGTCGATACGTTGCTGAATGACATCTTGAAGTGCCGGCGCTGAATTGAATTGGCTTGGATAAACACGTTCAATATCAGTCTCTGTCAGTTCATTTAAGCGCTGGGAGAACTGTTTAACAGACATGTCATCCGCCGCAAAATTTTCTGTCAGTGCACGTTGTGCGTTTTTAAGCGATTGCTGGTACAGCTCAATATTTTCTTTTAAAACGGCACTTTGAGCTTGCAATAACGACAGCTTAAGTTGTTCTTTGGCTAACCATTGTTGTTGCTCGGACATATAAGGTTGTACGTCAGCTTCTTTCTTTTTAAAGCTAAAGAAATCTTCGGTGAATGCACGCCAGTTTCGCGCTAAATTACTGCGCCAATCGTCGACAGAAGCCGAGACGTTATCAGGGTTAGCAGCAATATCAGGGCGTTCAAATGTATTCAGAGTTAGCTCGTCTACTTGAGGCAGTAAAGCACTCACCTTAAGGGCGATAGACGATAAAGATACAGGATTGACTTGAGCCAATGCTTGAATGTCGTTGGCCAAACGCTCTCGCACTGGCAACAAGCTTGGATCGTCTAAATCTTGTAAGCGACTGTCAGCCGATTGCAGCATCGCAATGGCGGTTTTAACATCATGCTCTAACCATAACTTTCGGCCAGCCATGCGCACTAAAAAGTCAGCTTCGGCCAGCAACCAGTCTGCTGGGCGTCGTCCGGCTATTGTGCTCAACATTTGCTTGTTGGTTTGAGATAGCGCTTTCGCCGCCTGAGCGTCGCTTAAGGCGCTTTCTAATTCTTGGCCTAGGGTACGCAATTGCGTTTCTAAAGTGCGATTTTGTTGACGAACTTCATCGGTAATCGTGAGATTCTGCTGAGCTTGGCGATTAAGCATATCTTGCTGTTCACTTTGACTCGTTTCTTGGTTGAGCTTTTGCTCATTCCATTGGGTCCACCCCCAATAAGCCGCAGCTACAATTAATAGTAAAATCAACAGGTTGATAATGGTCACAAACCACAGAAAGCCTGTTTTTGCAGGTTTGCTGTTATTTTCGTTTTTGGCTTTGGGCGCGGAGTTCACGCCAGCATTATCGCTTACACTGGAAGTTTTTTTCACGTTGTTGTCGCTTTTCAAAGGAGCTGCAGGATTTTTTTTATCTGTATCGGGTTTTGATTCGGTTTTAGGCGGCGCAGGCGTGATGACTGCACTTGAGTCTATCGTCTTTGGCTTGTCTTGCGCCTTGTTTGACGTCTCATTCTTTGGCTTATTGCCTGAGGTATTGTTTGTATCTGATTGGTCTGCCATTTAATGCTCCAAAAATTCCTTGGCACGGCGAATAAGTGCCTGGTCGCTAGCGTCATCGCTTACAAATATTGTGTTTATACCGAGTTTAGCCGCAATTTGTTCAGTTCGTGGGCTCACTACAATCCAGGGTAAGGACTGTAACCACTTGGGTTCAAACTGCTCAAACGCGCTTTCAATCATTTCACCACTGGTAGCAATGATGCATCTAATCTGCTCAGCTTGCCACTGTTGTGTTGCTTTAGGAGTGGCAATTTTTATCCGCCGATAAATATCAGCCAAATAAACATTAGCGTCTCGCTGGGTCAGCTGTTGGGCTAAATCTTGGCGACCCCCTTCGCCCTTGATGATCATCACGTTGCGCCCGCTCAGTTGGGCTAATTGTTTTAACGATAATAAACCTTCAGTGGTTGGACTTTGCGGCACCACCACTTCATACCCTTGGGCGCGTAAATTATGAGCGGTACTGGCGCCTACAGCAAAAATATTGATGTTAGCTGGTATGCGTATATTACGAAGGTTAAGTAAATCGCTTGCTACTGTGCTGGTAACAATAATACAGTCGTTTTGCTTAAGTGCAGCAAGTGCTGTGGGCAGTTGCTCAAGGGCGTGCTCACAAACTTGGGTGTCAATCAGACCAATCCCAGTCGCAGGCAAGCCAGCTTCAGCGAAGTTAGCCACGCTATTGACGCATTTTTGCTCGGGGCGAAAAATTAACACTGACATCAATTAGTCTTTATACAAAGCCTGAAGAATTTCACCGGCACCTTGGGTGAGTAACTGTTCAGCTACCTCCACTCCGATGCTTATGGCGTCGTCTTTATGGCCACGTTTTTCTGCATGTAATAAGACCGCGCCATCGGGTGAGCCCACTAGCCCCCTTAAATAAAGTTCATCCCCTGTTAGCTCTGCGTAACTGCCGATTGGAACTTGGCAACCTCCATTTAATTTTGCGTTCATGGCGCGCTCTGCTGTTACGCGATATTCAGTTGCTTGGTGATTTAATGGCTTAAGTAATTCAATTAACTCAGCGTCGTCATTACGACACTCAATACCCACGGCCCCTTGGCCAACAGCGGGTAAGGATACGGTTGGTTGAATATAAGTCTTAATGCGCTCATGCATATTTAAACGAATTAACCCTGCGGCAGCCAGGATAATAGCGTCATACTGGCCGTCGTCTAACTTAGCTAAACGCGTATTCACGTTACCACGTAAGTCGCGAATGGTTAGGTCTGGTCGCGCGCTGCGAATTTGACACTGACGACGTAAACTCGACGTGCCAACAATCGCCCCTTGAGGTAATTCTTCAATGTTCGAATAGGTATTTGATACAAATGCGTCGTAAGGGTTTTCACGCTCACATATGCAGTGCAAGCCGAAGCCGTCAGGGAAATCTACCGGGACGTCTTTTAAAGAGTGCACCGCAATATCGGCACGGCCCTCATTCATGGCCACTTCCAACTCTTTGATGAATAAACCTTTGCCGCCAATCTTAGCTAGTGGCGTGTCTAATATACGATCACCCTGGGTCGACATAGGCACTAGCTCTACACTGATATGTGGGTGTGCTGCAAGAAGTTTGGCTTGCACATATTCTGCTTGCCACATGGCTAAAGCACTTTTGCGTGTGGCGATTCGAATGACGCGTTCTGACATGAAAATTTCACTATTAACTAACGAGTTTATAAGGGGATATTATCAGAATTTGCCGAGGTTTTGAGTAGACATAGGCCTAGTTTTAGTGAAAAAAGCGTAATACGAGTAATAAGGTAGATAAATACACACGCAGATTGCTCGGCTAAAACCTAGAGCGCAAATTAAAAGGCGATTTCGTAAACGGGTAATTCGCGCCCCGGGATACTGCCTGACGGCTGACTTCCTATTCGCGTTGCGCCGTTTTTGGCATAAAAATCTGCGGCATGTGGGTCACTATAAATAACTACTGAGGTGAATCGTTTTGCTTTTGCAAATTTTAAGGCGTGGTGTAATAACATGCTTCCCACGCCTAAACCTATTTTGGTGGGGCAAACGAACAAGGCAAGCAATTCAAATTGCTTGGCAGATAAACGCTCAAGCGCATAAAACCCTATCGGTGATTGAATATCAGAAGTACCTGGCGACCAAGCCCCAACAAAATGAAAATCCTCGTGGTTTATTTGTTCAGGTGAATAGCTAAGTTCAGCTCGGCATAGCTGCATGAATGCGGCTGAATAACCCCAATGTGCTTTAGCGCGCATTGCCAGTGCAGAAATATCTGCACTGTGCTGGCTGGTTAATGGTGCTATTTTAATATCAGTCAATTTATACGCTTTAAGATTAATTAAGCTCAGTTGCTTAATAAGGATATTGAGCGTCAGCCTGCTGAATATACTGAGCCTTGTTGGCTAACCACTTCTGTTGCACGCTGGCACTGTAGTTTAAGTATAACTTGCCGTTGTCTATCACAAATGCGTCTTCATCTATACCAACAAAATCACCAGTGGCCATTGCATAAGCGCAGTATCCACCGTATTGAGGGGCGTATTTTTCTGGATTCGTTTTAAATAAATCAAGGTGAGCTTGTGAGCTGAAAAACCAATCAGCGCCGCGCCAAGTGGTAGTAAATGTTTTGCTGCCTTTTACTGCTTTATCTTGGGTGAAGTAGGCGACTGTGTCGTAACCATATATGGCCTTGTTATTAAATAAGCCCGTTTCGATAGGGTCTTGTGCTAAAGCTGTTTGGCTAAAACTAAGAATAACAAATAAAAGTGCAGTTTTTGCGACGTGTGATAAATGAGCTAGTGCATTAATCGACATAATATTTCCTGTATTGATGACGTTACCAGTGCGGTAATAAGGGTTCTACTTAATAAAACCGCTAATACAGGAAATTAATTTCATCACATTTTTGTCCCAAAGCACGGAAGTGCTTTGGGACCATGGCAAACATTAATTTAAATAGATTTGGTTATTTAAAAAGTGCTAGCTAAAACGGGCTTGCAACCAGGCCGAGATATGATTGATCTCTTCTAAACATACGCTGTGTTGCATAGGGTAATCTTGCCAAGTAACCGCATAACCGTTGTCTTGTAATACTTTAAGGGCGGCGTTACCCATAAACACAGGTACCACATTATCTTGTTGCCCATGAGCCATTAAGATAGGCGTACGCTTATTTACGTCACTCGCTTCACTGGCCAATGTCTCTGGATCACACATATAGGTAGATAACGCCATAATACCGGCTAGCTTTTTGTTAATACGGGTACCCAAATGCAATGCAATAACACCACCTTGGGAAAAACCAGCTAGCACAATGCGTTCGGCTGGGGTGCCGTTGGCGATTTCAGCATCAATTAATTGCGCTACTTGTTTTGCTGATTCTTCAACACCGGTGCGATCTGCACGGTGATTGAAATCCATGCTGGTAATATCGTACCACGCGCGCATTTCCATGTTGTTGTTCACGGTAATGGGGCGAATCGGAGCATGGGGGAAAACAAAGCGTATGGGTAATGAATCAGGCATTTTTAACTCGGGAACGATGGGCGCAAAACCATTACCTGAATCACCTAATCCGTGCAGCCAAATAACAACCGCAGTATGTGGTTGGCTAGGGTTTACTTCAACAAATGATAAATTACTGTCACTCATGGTGTGATAACTCTCTTAATACTTATGCTTTTGGACGGGGGAACGAAACCGGTTCGCCAGCCTGCTTGCTGGCGGCATCGTTCATAAATTGCCAGAACTCAACACCTGTGCGTTCGTCAATCCACAGGCCGTCCTGATAATTAAAGTGATGACCATTAAACTTTGTTGCTACCCATAACTGATGTAAAGGGGGTTGCTTGTTAATGATGATTTTAGTGCCGTTAATGAAAATAAGGGTAAGAATGCTGCTAGCTGATTCATAGTCGATATCGGTTTCTATGTCGTCGAGCATTTCTTCTAAGTTTATCAACAGGTCATCGACCATTTGATGGTATTGGCTGTCATTCATTGTAACTTCACCTTGTGTGGATCGTTTTTGTGCATTAGCACCATTGCATAAAGGAATATGCTAACATTGCATAGATGTCTCAACACTCACTTTATCTACTTACTTGACTGAAAATCTTCTATGCCACAATCACTCGGAAATTTATTTATACTTGCAGCGCCTTCAGGGGCGGGTAAATCTAGCCTAATCAAAGCGTTACTGCAAAATCATCATTCAACTGAAATTCATAATAATGAAATGCAAGTATCGGTTTCGCATACCACACGTGCCCCGCGGCCTGGGGAAGTGGACGGAGAGCATTATCATTTTGTTAGTCGAGAGGTCTTTCAGGAACTCATCAGTAAAGATGAATTTTTTGAATGGGCAGAGGTGTTTGGTAATTATTACGGCACGTCTAAAGTGGTAATTGAGCAAACCTTGCGTAAAGGTATCGATGTGTTTTTAGACATTGATTGGCAGGGCGCACGGCAAGTTAAAGCGCAAATTCCGGATACGGCGACTATTTTTGTCGCACCGCCTTCTCGTGAAGAATTAATGCGCCGCTTGACCGAGCGGGGGCAAGACACGCCTGAGGTTATCCAAGATCGCATGAATAAAGCGGTATCTGAAATATCGCATTATCATGAGTTTGATTTTATTGTGGTAAATGACGATTTTAAGGCCGCCCTAGCCGAACTTGACGCTATTGTATCAAGTCGTCGTTTGCGTAAAGAAAAACAAGTGATGCGTCATCAAAGCCTGTTTGAAAACTTATTAGCCAACGATTAGCACAAATATTCAGCGTTAAGATCATTAAAGATCTTTTCTAATTTAAGGTTTGCAAGTACACTATGCGACCTTTTTTGAAAACATAGCTACCCGACGGAGATCAAAATGGCTCGCGTAACAGTTGAAGATGCCGTAAATAAAATTGGCAATCGGTTTGATTTGGTTTTAGTCGCAGCACGTCGTGCCCGACAACTTGCCATTGAAGGTAAGGTTGCACATGTAACGGTAGGTAACGATAAGCCTACAGTTGTAGCACTACGTGAAATCGAAGAAGGTTTTGTAAATGCTTCGACTCTTGATGCTGAAAACTTGCGTGATCAACATGCACAGGATCAAGCTCAGTTTGAGTCTGCGGCAAACATCCTTCAAGACCAGTAAATCAAGAAAAAAAGCCTGATTCCAGCGGCAGTGCATCAAACAGATGTTTTAGCCGTTGGCTTAGCGCCTATTTCACCGTATCCTTAAACTTTCCACCGTTTGAGATAAACAACACTTGTATCTTTTTGAGGGTTTAAAACAAAAGCTTGAGGCCTACCTCCCCCCGGACAAGGTAGCGGAAACTCAGCGTGCGTTTGTTGTAGCCCGAGACGCCCATGATGGACAAATGCGTTCCAGCGGCGATCCTTATATAACTCACCCCGTTGCGGTTGCTGGTATTCTAGCCGATATGCGTCTTGACCATGAAACGATCATGGCGGCATTGCTACACGATGTGATTGAAGATACCCACCATAGTAAAGATGATCTCAGTGCGCAATTTGGCGAAGCGGTAGGTGAGCTAGTCGAGGGTGTGAGCAAACTCGAAAAAATTCATTTTAGTAACAAGCAAGAAGCCCAAGTCGAAAATTTTCGCAAAATGTTGATGGCGATGGTGCAAGATATTCGGGTTATTTTGATCAAACTTGCCGATCGGACCCACAACATGCGTACCTTAGGTTCATTGCGACCTGATAAAAGACGCCGTATTGCCCGTGAAACGCTCGAAATTTATTCTCCTATTGCCCATCGCTTGGGTATTCACGATATTAAAAATGAGCTGGAAGATTTAGGTTTTCAAGCTATGTACCCTATGCGTCACCGTGCGCTAAAAGCCGCTGTGAAGCAGGCGCGGGGCAATCGTAAAGAAATTATTGAAAATACCCGTAAAGAAGTAGAAAGCCGATTAGCGGCTTTTGGTATTGACGCCCAAACCATTGGCCGTGAAAAACATCTTTATTCTATTTATCGCAAGATGAAAAACAAAGAATTGATGTTTAACGAAGTCATGGACATCTATGCGTTTCGCGTGGTGGTCGACAGTGTGGATAATTGCTATCGCGCTCTCGGGGCGATGCACGGTTTATACAAACCCATCGAAGGGCGCTTTAAAGATTATGTGGCTATTCCTCGTACTAACGGTTATCAGTCGTTGCATACGTCTTTAATTGGTCCCCATGGTATTCCTGTCGAGATACAAATACGTACCGGTGAAATGGATAAAATGGCCGATATTGGCGTCGCCGCACACTGGATGTACAAAGACGATGAAGAATCTAGCGACACCACTGCACAAGTGCGTGCCCGCAAGTGGATGCAATCGTTAATTGAGTTACAACAAAGTGCCAGTTCATCATTTGAATTTATTGAAAATGTAAAAACGGATCTCTTCCCAGATGAGATTTACGTATTTACGCCCGATGGACGCATTGTCGAGTTACCACTTGGCGCAACAGCAGTTGATTTCGCATATGCGGTGCATACCGGAGTGGGGAATACCTGTGTGGGCGTGAAAGTTGAACGGCGTACTTTTTCGCTTAGTAAGCCATTAGAAAACGGTCAAACCGTTGAAATTATTACTTCACCCAGAGCTAAGCCTAACGCAAGTTGGTTAAACTTTGTGGTCAGTGCTCGTGCGCGTTCACATATTCGTCATTACCTTAAGAACCAGCGTTCAGAAGAAGCTTTCAGCATGGGAAATCGTTTATTGCGCCATGCATTGGGCAAAATTAAGTTAGATGAAATCCCGCAAGCTGACATCGCGCGTGTTTTGGAAGAAACTAAGCATTCTGATTTTGAATCCCTAGTAGCAGACATTGGTTTAGGTAACGAACTCAGTGCCATTGTCGCGCGACGCTTGTTAGGTGAAGCGGCTGAAATACCAGAAAGCGGACGTAAAGTGGCCATTCGAGGCACCGAAGGTCTGTTAGTATCCTATTCTCGCTGTTGTCATCCTATTCCAGGGGATGAAATTGTTGCTGTGCTTAGTCCCGGTCGCGGCATGATGATTCACCAGGCTGGATGTAGCAATATTCGCAAGCTAAGCAAAGAAGAGCCCCAACGTGTATTAGTCATGAAATGGGATGTAGAGCCCTTTGGCGAGTTCAAGGCTGCTCTGAGAATCGAGTTAATTAACCACCAAGGGACGCTGGCCCATTTAACCAATAATGTGGCGTCATGTGGCTCTAATATTGTCGGTTTACAAACCGAAGAAAAAGAAAGCGGTATCTATTATATTGATATAGAACTGACCATCAAAGATCGTATTCAGCTAGCGGATGTGATGCGTAAAATTCGCATTATGCCCGAAGTACAGCGGGTATCCCGACATAGTCAATCTAAGCAGAATAAATCTCCTAACGTATAAACTTTAAAAGGTAAGCATATTATGTCTAAGTCCGTTATTCATACTGACAAGGCTCCACAAGCTATTGGTACATACAGCCAAGCGGTTAAATCTGGCACGACTGTCTACTTATCAGGGCAAATTCCGCTTGTAGCTGAAACCATGGAAATGGTCTCTGACGATTTCGCAGCACAAGCGGAACAAGTTTTTAAAAACGTACAAGCTGTATGTGAAGCGGCAGGTGGGACAACTAACGATTTAGCGAAAGTTAATATTTTCTTAACGGATTTATCTAACTTTGCCACTGTTAATGAAATTATGAGCAAGTACTTCAAGCAGCCTTATCCAGCGCGTGCAGCGATTGGTGTAAAAGAATTACCGCGAGGCGCTCAAATTGAAATTGACGGTGTGATGGAGTTACCTGAGTAACACCCCGTTTATTTCTGATTTAACGCTATAATATTGGCGGCGCATTTGCGCTGTGTTGCGCACGCGTATAGCCCTATACCGTGCGCTGATTATAAGATGCGGACTTTTGCTCTAGATGCATCATAAGAATAAGAACATAAGACTATGACTGCTTTAGCTTCCATGACTGCAGAGCGTTATCAGCGCATCCGTAAATTACTTGCTACTCGCCAGCCCTCCCTAACGATATGTTTAGAACAAGTGCATAAACCACACAATGTGTCGGCGCTTATTCGCAGTTGCGACGCCGTGGGCATCAATCGAATTCATGCCGTATGGGATAGCAACGCAAGATTGCGTAAAAAAACCTCGATGGGTGCTGAAAACTGGGTTTATACAGATATGCATGCCAATATAGGTGACGCAGTGCGTCATTTAAAACAGCAAGATATGCAAATTTTGGTCACGCATTTGTCTGATGATTCAGTGGACTTTCGCGAGATAGATTATACCAAACCCACTGCCATTATTTTGGGGCAGGAAAAAAGCGGTGCCACCGAAGACGCGATTGCGTTAGCAGACAAAAACATCGTGATACCCATGGTCGGAATGGTGCAGTCATTAAACGTATCGGTTGCTGCGGCCGTTGTATTATACGAAGCTCAGCGCCAGCGCGAACTTGCAGGCATGTATAACACGATTAACTTAAGTGAAGAAGAGTGTCAGCGAGTGTTGTTTGAAGGTGGCTTTCCGGTATTGTCTCGAGTCTGTAAAAATAAAGCTATCGACTACCCTCATATAGATGAAAACGGCAATATAGTAGCGGATGCTAGCTGGTGGCAAAAAATGCAAATGACCGCCAAAGGTATGCGTAAATTAGAACAAGAAACACTGCGCGATAATGAGCGTATTTATACAAATAAGCGTCCTTAGGCTGCTTAATTAACTACAATGAATGCCAGTGCTTTTGGACTGTTTTCGCACAGCCAAAGCGATGCTATCTTGTGTTGCGATTGCTCACTGACTAAGGAAATCAAATGCTTTACCACCTGAAAATCAGACTTGGCGATGTATTGTTGTTGCTTGCCGCGCTTGTTTCAATGTCTAGCTTTGCTCTGGATCGTACGTTAATAGCCAATGATGCCAACAATGTGATGCCCCTATTAGTTGGCCACAGTGCACCGAATACCACATTACAAACTGCAGACGGTGCGCCCGTCAGTTTAAAAGCCTTGACCATGCAAAAGCCCACCGTGTTGATATTTTATCGTGGCGGATGGTGCCCTTATTGCAACCGCCAGCTCGCAGGATTGAAAGATATAGAAAGCTCTCTTGATGAACTTGGCTATCAAATTTTAGCCATCTCTCCAGAAACGCCAGCCCAATTACAAGCGCAAAAATTGCAAAGCAAGTTTACTGTGCAATTGTTGTCTGACAGCAAACTCAATACCATTCGAGGGTTTGGTATTGGGTATTATGTAGCAGAGGAAACTACGGCTAAGTACAAAACAAAAAAGGGCGTCGAGCTAAATGCGTCGGATAGTAGCGGACATGCCGTTTTGCCTGCGCCCGCGGTGTTTATATTAGACGAGCAAGGCATAATCAAATTTAGTTATGTGAACCCTAATTATAAACAGCGCTTAGCTCCTGAGTTGTTGTATCAAGCCGCTAAGTATTCTTTATAACCTTGTTTGCTTGTATTTCTAGCAAGGATCTAACAAATCGGTGTTAAGTTCTTGCTCCACTTGAGTAAATCGTGAAGTATAATGCACCCGCGCGGCGTTATTCAGACAGAAGGTAGGCGGCTATTTCTTTTTCACAGCATTATTCTAATGAGCATACGATCGCTTATCCAACATTGAGGCTTTATGTTGGCGTTAGTCATATAGGTGCTCGATGCTCGGACATTCGATGCGCGGACATTCGATGCTCGGACATTCGATGCGCGGACATTCGATGCGCGGACTAGCCCAAACTTCTGTTACTCAGCTGAAGGGGGTGGGTAGTAAGGTCGCCGAAAAGCTGGAAAAGCTCGGCTTGCATACTGTGCAAGACCTGTTGTTTCACTTACCCCATCGTTATGAAGATCGCACTCGAATTTATCCCATCGCTGAATTAATGCCTCATTTACACACCAGCGTAGAAGGAGAGGTAACGTCCTGTGATGTGCAATTTGGCCGTAAGCGCATGCTGATGGTACGTATCAGTGACGGCACGGGGACGATCACACTGCGTTTTTTTCATTTCTCCGCGGCTCAAAAGAACAGCCTTGAAGAAGGCACGCGTATTCGCTGTTTTGGCGAGGTGCGTCCAGGCAAGTTTGGTCTTGAAATCATGCATCCTGAATATAAAACTATCAGTGCTGAATCGCCGACGAATTTAGCCGAGTCACTTACACCAGTTTATCCCTCCACGGAGGGGATAAAGCAGATTACGTTGCGTAATTTAACGGAGCAAGCCCTCGCATTGCTTGATAAAGGCGGTTTAGCCGAATTGCTACCCGATGGTATGTATCAACATCAAGTGGGCTTAGTGGAGGCGTTGCACTTAGTGCACAGGCCGCCGCCCGATGTGACGCTGACCTTACTAGAAGAGGGCAAACACCCTGCGCAGCAGCGCTTGGCCTTAGAAGAATTACTCGCTCATCATCTAAGCGTGTTAAAAGTACGCCATCAAAGTCAGCAGCAAAAAGGTTTTGCCATTACACCTAGCAAGCCTTTATTAAAGCAACTGCTGGACAGTCTGCCGTTTGAGTTAACCGGCGCACAAAAGCGCGTTATACACGATATTCAGCAGGACATGCAACGCCCAACACCTATGATGCGCCTAGTGCAAGGAGACGTGGGCTCCGGTAAGACTCTAGTCGCCGCTATGGCCGCTTTGTCGGCTATCAGTGCAGGTTACCAAGTGGTTATGATGGCGCCTACGGAGTTGTTAGCCGAACAGCATATGAATAATTTTCAAGGCTGGTTTGCTCCCCTTGGAATCGAAGTAGGCTGGTTAGCCGGTAAGTTAAAAGGTAAAGCCCGTACTGAAACGCTTGAGAACTTAGCCAGTGGCCAATTACAGTTATTGGTGGGCACGCATGCTGTATTCCAAGAAGCTGTTCAATACCAATCTCTCGCATTGGTTATTGTTGATGAGCAACATAGATTTGGGGTGCATCAGCGGCTAGCACTGCGTGAAAAAGGCGTGCAACAGGGGGTATTTCCCCACCAGTTAATTATGACTGCCACACCCATTCCGCGCACACTCGCCATGACCGCTTATGCAGACCTTGATACCTCGGTTATTGATGAGTTGCCTCCAGGACGCAAACCTATCACCACCGTAGTCTTGCCCGACACACGCCGAATTGATGTGGTTGAACGGGTCCGCCTGGCGACCGTCGAAGATGGACGGCAAACATATTGGGTATGCACCCTGATTGAAGAATCGGAAGTGTTGCAGTCACAAGCGGCTGAAGAGACCGCGATTGCTCTTGCGTCAGCTTTACCTGAGTTAAAAGTTGGCCTGGTGCATGGCCGTTTAAAAGCGGATGAAAAACAGCGTCTAATGCAACAATTTAAAGATGGCGAAATGGATTTATTGGTCGCCACCACTGTCATTGAAGTGGGCGTAGATGTGCCCAATGCCAGCTTGATGATCATCGAAAATCCGGAACGTTTAGGTTTGGCCCAGCTACACCAATTGCGCGGCCGGGTAGGGCGAGGCTCAGTGGAAAGTCACTGTGTGTTGATGTATCAGAGTCCGCTATCGAAAACTGCCAGCAAGCGCTTAGCCGTGTTGCGTGAGTCACACGATGGCTTTTACATCGCCCAACAAGATTTAGAAATACGGGGCCCAGGTGAACTACTCGGCACGAAACAAACTGGTTTAGCCGATTTACGTATTGCTGATTTGGTGCGCGACGCCGAGCTTATTCCCCAAGTACAAACCCTGTCTCAGCAATTATGGGAACAATACCCAGCTAACGCTCAAGCCATTATTAATCGTTGGCTCGGCCATAAAGAGCAATACGGTCATGCCTGATAATCATCCTGTTAAATGTATCCCTGTGATCACGGTGCCCAAAGACGCAAGTCAGGGGCTGATTGATAGAGCCAAGAATACGGCACAACAGTGGCGTTTAGCATTTGCCGAAAATGTCAGTCAGGGATTAGTGTTAATGCAAAGTGAGGCGCATTTAGCACTTAAGCAGCTTAATGAACCTAAAGTCGGCGAAGTGTTAGTCGATTTTGCCTCTGATGCGCTAACGTTTAGACGCCTACACGGCGGTGGTAAAAAAGAAGCCATAGCTAAGGCCGTCGGGTTAAAAGGCCAAACTGAGTTAAGCGTGTTAGATGCAACGGCTGGCTTAGGCCGTGACGCGTTTGTACTCGCAAGTTTAGGATGTTGCGTTGATATGATAGAGCGCTCACCTGTTGTGTCGGCTTTGTTGGCCGACGGTTTGATGCGTGCCCAGCATAGCGATTCGCTGGCGTCTTGGTTACCCAATAGAATGGTATTGCATCATGGTATTGCGGTTGACTTGATGGGTAATTGGTCACACAGCGTCCCCGATGTAGTGTACCTTGACCCTATGTTCCCTCATCGTAAAAAAAGTGCCGCAGTCAAAAAAGAAATGCGCTTATTTCAGCAGTTATTAGGCCCTGATGAAGATGCCAATGCCTTGCTAGCGCCGGCATTGGCGTTAGCTAAAAAACGTGTTGTGGTCAAACGTCCTGCTGGGGCGCCATTTTTAGCTGGGCAAAAACCGCAGATTGAAATGCAGGGCAAAGCAAATCGTTTTGATGTGTATTTGATTAACTAGTGTATTTTTTTAAACGACAACATAGCGCGCAATAATAGTAAGGAATTTCATGCAACAAAGCGTATGTAACGTCACTCTGCTGGTGGATGATTACGATAAAGGCATTGAGTTTTATACCCATTCTTTGGGTTTTATCCTGCTTGACGACATCAAAAATGGCCCAAGTTCCCGTTGGGTACGAGTCGCTCCAAATCATAAACTTGGTCAGGCGGGCGCGGCGCTGGTGTTGATGAAAGCTGAGGTAAATCAACAGCCGTGGATAGGAAATCAAACTGCTGGCAGCGTGGCTTTCTTTTTGCAAACTGACAACTTTCAACGTGATTATGAGAATATGCTGCAAAAAGGTGTGACCTTTTTAGAGCTGCCCAGATATGAGCCCTACGCCACAGTCGTAATATTTCAAGACTGTTTTGGTAACAAATGGGACTTGCTGCAGGCAAAATAACGCAATATCAACCACTCACTTTTAAAAAGGACATACAATGATCAAAGTCGGCGATACCTTACCTGAAGTTACCTTTAGCTTGCGTGAAAATGGCGAAGGCAGTAACCCTACTACCGCAGCATTATTTGCGAATAAGAAAGTCGTGCTGTTTGCCGTACCTGGCGCATTTACCCCTACCTGTTCAAACACCCATTTACCTGGTTATATTACGTCGGCTGATAAACTTGCCGCAAAAGGCGTTGATAGCATTATTTGCTTATCGGTTAACGATGCTTTTGTGATGGAAGCATGGGGCAAGTCGCAAAATGCTGAGCATATTACTATGTTAGCCGATGGCGGCGCTGAATTTAGCCAAGCGATAGGGTTAGCCAAAGATACGGGGACATTTGGCGGGTTGCGCTCTGGTCGTTACTCTATGCTGGTGGAAAATGGCGTGGTAAAAGCATTGAACATTGAAGCGCCAGGCAAGTTCGAAGTCAGCGATGCCCAAACAATGTTAGACAGCCTGTAGGGTTTCTCCTCGTTTCACCCGAGCATTCATAGTCAATTGTATAATGTGACAATTGTCATCTGCTATTGATGACAGTTGTCTGTGATGTCAGCCCCTTTCCTTGTTCATACTCTTTCTACGCTCACAAAACGAAGAAAGGTATCACCATGCAATACTCCACCAGTGCAGTATCCAGCCACTCAAACGAGGCGTCATCTAAGGTGATTGCGAGTCTGCGCGGCGTTCATAAGCGCTTTAACAATAAAATTGCCCTTAATAATATCGATTTGGATATTCATTCAGCTCAGGTACTGGCTATTTTGGGCGCCAATGGCGCAGGTAAAACCACGTTAATCAATATCTTACTTGGCAGGTTAAACGCCGATGCGGGCGAGGTGAGTGTATTTGGCTATCCCGCGGGTTCGTTACCTGCAAGACGCCAAGCGGGCGCTTTACTACAGATAGCATCGTTACCTGAAACGTTAAAAATTAAAGAGCATATCGCGCTTTTTCGAAGTTATTACCCGCAACCCATGGCTTATGAAAACGTTATTGAGTACGCAGGATTACAGGGCATGGAAAATCGCTACTCTACGAAGTTATCTGGAGGCGAAAAGCAAAGATTACTGTTTGCGTTGAGTATATGCGGCAATCCTAAGTTGCTGTTTTTAGATGAGCCAAGCGTCGGTATGGACGTCCAGGCCAGAAAAGGCTTATGGCAAGCTATTTTAGACCTTAAAGCCGCTGGAACCGGCATTGTGTTGACGACCCATTATTTAGAAGAAGCCGACAGTTTAGCCGATGAGATTGTTTTGCTTAACCAAGGTGACATTATCCAGCGGGGTACAACCTGTCAGATAAAGGCCAGTGCTTCCCACACGACCATTCGTTTCAGTGCTGGTAACACTGTTGATGACTTCAATACCGATATAGCCAAACGCTATCAAAACATTGCTGGCGTAGAGCAAGTGCGCATCAGTGGCAAGTTTATCGAGTTGTCTAGCCGTAATGCGAATCAAACCTTAGCTGCGTTATTGACGCTGCACGCTGATATACAAGATCTAACCGTTTCAAGTGTTGGCTTAGAAGACGCTTTTATACAACTTAATGAAAACGTTAATAATCAAGGGGAACAATAATGAATAATTCAAACACGATTGTCGTTTCATCCAACGCGCATTTATCCAACCACAGCGCTGCACATCGAATGACGGCGAAGCAAATAGCTAAGTTGTTCTATCTTGAAGCCAAATTTGAGTGGCTAAAGAGTATTCGTAATCCGGCGTTTGCTTTGCCCGCGACGTTATTTCCTGCCATATTTTATTTGTTTTTTGGGGTGTTAATGAATCAACACAACCCGCAAGCAGCCACTTTTTTGTTGTGCACCTATGGCACATTTGGCGTAATTGGTCCTGCGCTATTTTCATTTGGAGCAGGGTTAGCCGTCGAGCGCGGTCAAGGTTGGTTAGATATAAAAGACGCATCACCCATGCCTGCATCGGCGCAAGTTGTGAGTCGTCTTTTTGTGCCTATGGGATTCTCTATCATTGTGCTGGTGACGTTAGGTCTGGTTGCATTTGGCTTAGCTGGCGTGAGCTTATCGCTGGGGCAAGTATGGCTATTGTCGGGTATTTTGATCATAGGTGGGTTGCCTTTTTGCCTGCTGGGCCTAACGCTTGGCTTGTTGCTAAAAGCTGAAAGCGCCCCTGCGGTAGTGAATGTCATATATTTGCCTTTGTCGTTCCTTTCAGGTTTGTGGGTACCACTGAGCCTCTTGCCGAGTTACTTACAGTCCTTTGCCCAGTTTTTACCCCCCTACCATTTGTCACAGTTAGCGCTAAAAGTGGTGGGACAAGACGCTGGGGGTTCTGTCGTACAACATCTGCTTATACTCGTGATATTCTCAATATTGTTTTTCGCATCGGCTATGTTAGCGATCAAGAAAAAAACAGCATAAATAGAATAAAGATAAACGGAATGAGCGAACATACATACAAGGAAATAGCACGGGTGAATAAAGTACTGCGAAAATTAGATAATTGGTTATTGCCCAGAAACTTAAGCGAACCAATGACGCCTTATTTACTGCTGATTTACTTGCCGTTCTTTTTTGTGCCAGTTGCCGTGACTTATCAACAGCCCATAGAGCTATTATGGTCTGCACTGGCTACATTGGCATTCTTATTGGTGTACTTTCGTTGCTATTGGGCACCCAATCACCAGCTTATTCACCATATTATCGCTATTCTAGTAATCGGCAGCCTAGCGGCTTTGCTCAGCCCAACCGCCAACACATTTTTCATCTATGCCGGGGCTATGTGCAGTCGATTAAAATCAGTTAAATTTGCTGTCACCACTATATTTAGCATACTGCTTTGGATGGTAGCGATAAGCTTTGTACTCAAATTAAGTGTGTATTTTTATATTCCAGGCTTAACCTTTACCGCCATCATCGGGCTGATGAATACCTACCAATATGCGCTGCAACAAAACAAGCAAGCATTGATATTATCTCGCAAAGAAACCCAGCGCCTTGCTAAGGTAGCAGAGCGTGAGCGTATCGCTCGAGACCTGCATGACTTAATCGGCCACACGTTTTCGGTTATCACCATAAAAGCGGATTTAGCCGGTCGGTTGTTAGATAAAGATGTTGCTAAAGCCCGGGTTGAAATCAAGCAACTGGAAGATATTGCACGAGATGCCCTTAGCCAAGTTCGTGAGGTGGTATCGGGTTACCGCACCAGTGATTTACTCAGTGAATTGGCTAATGCGAAAAACGTATTTGCGGGTGTCGATATTGATTTTACCTACCATTTTGACAATCTAGATGAGCAGCACATCGATTTAGTCTCATCTGCCAATAAAGAATTAGCCATCGTATTACGCGAGCTCGTGACCAATATACTTCGCCATGCCAAGGCGAGCAACGTATCGGTGACTGTAAAGAAGCTCAACGAACAGATAGTATTGACGGTACATGACGATGGCCAAGGTTTTGAACAAATATCTCGCAACGGATTTGGCATTCAAGGCATTGAAGAACGTATGCGTCAGCTTGGCGGTTCGGTGCAGATAAAAAGTGGGGGTGGCTTCAAGGGCACGTTAACTGAAATAGTGCTACCTATAAACGACAAGGGACCCCTTTATGCAACAAATTAATATCTTACTGGCAGAAGACCAAACTATGTTGCGTAACGCCCTAGCGACTATTTTGGATTTGGAAGATAACTTACAGGTAGTGCATAGCTGCGCAACAGGCAAACTGGCCTTTGATTATATGCAATCCCCCAGCGGCCAAAAAGTGGATATTGTGCTTAGCGATATTGAAATGCCAGACATGACAGGGTTAGAGCTCGCCCAGCATCTTTATGAATCAAAAGCCCAATGCAAAGTCATTATTTTAACGACGTTCGCCAGAAGTGGGTATTTGCGCCGGGCAATGGACTCAGGGGTGAAGGGCTATTTATTGAAAGATTCTCCGTCAGATGAACTCATAAAGGCAATTTACAAAGTGCAGCAAGGGGGTAGCGCCATTGCACCAGAGCTGATGGTTGAGTCATGGATGGAAAAAGATCCTCTGTCAGACAAAGAGCGGCACGCCCTACGCCTAGCCAAAGGAGGATTGTCTACCGACGAAATTGCCAGCAAATTGTTCCTATCAGCAGGGACAGTTCGAAACTATTTATCTTCTGCAAGCAGTAAGTTAAATGCTAAAAATCGAATTGAAGCGGCGCGCATCGCCCATCAAAATGGTTGGTTATAAATGCCAAGGCATATGTCTTATGTCACGAATATAATGGCGTTCTTTAGGCTATTGGCATGATGTAATCAGCGCCAATGTTATGGTCGTTTTTCTGTATAAAAATAGTTATATTTTCTTTTGTTTGCTTCTATCACACCCATGCGTCACTCGAAAAATACGCTGTTATTCTCAATGGGTGCGATAATTTTGGCGCCACGCAGAAGCGTTCATGCCATATGTTCGCTTGAATAACCGCGTAAAGTGCCCCGGATCTTGGTATCCCACAGCCCAAGCAATTTCTTCAATATTCTTATCGCTATGCTTGAGGTATTCTTTGCCTTGCTCAATTCTCAATTGCTGAATATAAGCGAGGGGCGTTTCGCCAGTGGCATCTTTAAAGCGTCGCTTAAAAGTCCGGGAGCTCATATTGGCTTTACTCGCTAGTTCCTCGATCGTCACTGGCGTCATAAAGTGAATTTCCAACCACTGCTGTACCGATAAGATTTCATCGTCTTGATGGTAGGTTTGATGACCTATGGATGTAAACTCCCCTGAATACCCACGCCGGAAGTCGACGAGAAAGGCATGCTCTACTGACTTTCCGACCTCCGGACAAGATAGTCGAGAGAGCAAATAGACCATTATCTCCAATGCTGCGTTCATGCCTGCTGAGCAGTATATTTCTCCTGTCGCCGTAATGTAGCGGTCGGGACGAACATCAACTTTTGGATATGAGCGCGCAAAGTGAGCTTGTTTATGCCAGTGAGTGGTACTTATGCGGTCATCTAATAGCCCTGCCTCCGCCAAAAAGTAAGCCCCCGTTGCAGCGGCCATAATTGGCTTACCCTGTTTATGCCATTCTCTGAGGCGAGGATACAAAGCCCGTTGCTGAATAAGTAAGTCATCCATATCTCCCCAAACACCATGCAGAATAATTAAGTCAGTTTCTTGAATATCATTTAGAGAACAGTCTGGTGTTACTGCCAAGCCACTAAATGTAGCGGTAGGCTTACCATCTAACGTCACTAGCGACATATTAATGGGCTCGCCGAATAAACGTTGTTGTAACGTAGAGGCAAACGCTAATACGTCATGCGTCAGGCCAAGACTAAGGCCAAGTGTATTTTCACATGCGTATAGGGTGACGTGCTTCAACATTACGAATTGTCCTAGTAAGTAAAACGGTATTATTTACATAAATGGCCTGAATGGCCAGTTAAATGTCCTGAGTAACGCTGTTAACATATTTTTTACACTTATAAGATGGTTGAAGATAATCTGATACTGGAAATGACAATGCAACATACCCAAGAGCATGAAGCGCTAAGAAAGACGGTTCGAGATTTTGTAGATCGGGAGATGGACCCGTTTGTAGAAGAGTGGGAAAACGCTGGTAAAGCGCCATTACATTCTTTATTCAAGAAGATGGGCGACTTAGGTTTATTAGGCATTCACAAGCCAGAAGCCTTTGGTGGCTCAGGTTTAGATTACAGTTATAACTTAGTGTTTGCCGAAGAACTTGGGCGTGCCTATGGTGGCTCACTTCCCATGGCAATTGGCGTGCAAACGGATATGGCCACCCCCGCATTAGCACGATTTGGTAGCGATGAACTAAAGCGCGATTTTCTTCAACCAGCCATTGCTGGTGACATGGTCGCGTGCATAGGCGTCAGCGAACCCGGAGCGGGTTCTGATGTAGCGGGTTTAAAAACCACCGCGAAAAGCGACGGTGATGATTACGTCATAAATGGCACCAAAATGTGGATCACCAATGCAACCCAAGGCGATTGGATTTGTTTATTAGCCAATACTTCTGATGGGAATGTGCATGCCAATAAATCTCTTATTATTGTTCCACTGGATACAGCGGGCATTGAGATATCAAAACCACTAAACAAGATGGGTATGCGCGCCAGTGATACTGCGCAAATATTTTTCGACAATGTGCGGGTGCCGAAGCGCTATCGGATTGGCGAAGAGAACCGCGGCTTTGCAATGCAGATGATGCAATTTCAAGAAGAGCGAATGTATGCCGCTGCCGCTGCCATTAAAGGAATGGAGCGAATTATCCAAGACACCATTCAGTGGTGCCGTGAACGTCAAACCTTTGGTCAGCCAGTATTAAATAATCAAGTTGTACATTTCAAGCTTGCTGAATTGCAAACTGAAGTTGAGTGTCTTCGCGCACTAACGTGGAAAGCCTGTCATCAACACGTGAATGGCGAAGACGCTACCAATCTAGCCTCTATGGCGAAACTTAAATCTGGACGACTGTGGCGAGAAGTCACCGATGGCTGCCTGCAGTATTGGGGCGGTATGGGGTTTATGTGGGATAACGTGGTTGCAAGAGCCTATCGTGATACGCGAATTTTGTCGATTGCCGGGGGCAGTGATGAAATGATGTTGGGTATTATCGCGAAGAACATGGACATATTTCCTAAGCGCAGATAAGAGCATCCTAGCTGGGTAATTTAACCCAGCAAGTCTTTTAGATGGGTATTTGGTTAAGGTAAAAAGGAAATCGATATGGCTATTCCAGCATTTTTTCACAATAAATTAAGTTTGCCGGTTATTTGCGCGCCGATGTTTTTGGTGTCTAGTCCAAAGTTGGTCATCAGTGCCTGTAAGAACGGTATTGTGGGCTCGTTCCCCACATTTAATACTCGAACCCAAGATTTACTCGATAGCTGGATAAACGAAATATCAACAGAACTGAATGCCTACGCTAAGTCAAATCCTGATAAACCTGTTGCACCCTTTGCGGTTAATCTTGTGGTTCATCCCTCTAATACTCGATTAGCCAAAGACCGTGAGGTGGTGAAAAAGCATCAAGTGCCTTTTGTTATCACCAGCCAAGGCAATCCGGCTCAGGTAGTCGAAGAAGTGCATCAATGGGGGGGGATCGTATTTCATGACGTTATTCGAGCCGATCACGCTAAAAAAGCCATCGAGGCGGGTGTTGACGGCATCATCATCGTTACTGCTGGTGCGGGTGGACACGCCGGTGAGATCAACCCCTTCGCCTTGGTCAGAGAAATACGTGAATTTTGGCATGGTCCGCTAGCCCTAGCTGGCGCAATTAACGATGGTTACGGTGTGCGAGCCGCTGAGATTTTAGGGGCTGATTTTAGTTACATGGGCACGCGATTTATCGCTACAGAAGAAGCCGAAGTAGAAGCTGATTATAAATCAATGTTGGTCTGTTCAGAAATTAAAGATCTTATCTATACCGATACCTTCACTGGGGTGAAATGTAACTTCCTAAAGCCCTCGATTGCGCGCGCTGGAGTTGACCTAGAAAGCTTTCAGGCCAAATCACACGTCGACCTCGACCTAGGTGAAAGCAATGCATGGAAAGACTTTTGGAGTGCAGGGCATGGCGTGTCTGGAATTAAACACGTTCTACCTATGGCCGAATTGGTGAAACAGCTTAAAAACGAATATCAAGGGGCAATAGAGATGTCCGCTTTTACTTCCAAAGGCACATGACGTGAACCAGCGGGCGATCAACTACTATCTTTCACTAACAACAAATACGGGTTAGAAAAATGGCAATCATTCAGTCGCAGCTTGATACACGATCAGCACAATACAAGCAAAATGCCGGTGTGATGCTCGACGCTGTAGAAGAGGTGCGTGGTATCGAAAAGCGCGTTATCCACAATGCTCAGGAAAAAGCTCCGCGCTATATCAAACGGGGTTTACTTCCGCCTAGAGAACGGCTCAATCTGTTACTTGATCCCGGCGCGCCTTTTCTGGAGCTATCGACCTTATGTGGATACATGCAAGAGGGCGACACGGACGGTTCGGCCGCAGGTTGTGGGGTAATCGTCGGTATGGGTTATGTTTCCGGTACCCGTTGCATGGTGATGGTCGATGACTACCTAACAAAAGGTGGCAGTATCACCCAACTAGGCAGCACTAAACGCTTACGCATGTACAATATTGCACTGCAAAACAAATTGCCGGTTTTAGCTTTAGCACAAAGTGGTGGCGGTGATTTGACTTCATTGGGCGACTGGTTTGGTTTTTCCGGTGCAGGCTTCGCATTGCAGGCAAAGTTGTCTGCTGCAGGGATACCGCAAATTACCGTTGTGCACGGCAGTGCCACAGCCGGAGGGGCATACCAACCGGGATTATCAGATTATGTGGTGATGATCCGTAAACAATCTACCGTGTATCTTGCTGGGCCACCCTTGCTAAAAGCGGCCACCGGTGAGATTGCCACAGATGAAGAAATTGGCGGAGCAGAAATGCATAGCTCGGTTTCTGGAGTGGCAGATTATCAAGCTGAAAATGACGCCGATGGCATTCGCATAGCGCGAGAAATCACGCACAGTTTAGGCTGGAATAGCAAACGCGTGGTGCCAGCCAATAATACATGTACAGCACCTTTGTATGACGCTGAAGAATTGCTCGGCGTTGTCCCCGAAGATGCTAAAACGCCTTATGATGTACGCGAGATTATTGCACGAATAGCCGATGGTTCAAACTTCCTCGATTTTAAATCGGACTATGACTTAGGCACAGTTTGCGGGCATCTAGAACTATGCGGTATGCCTTGTGGAGTGATTGGCAACAACGGGCCTATTACCGCACAAGGGGCAGCTAAAGCCGCCCAATTTATTCAATTATGCCAACAAACTAGTATGCCTATCTTATTTCTGCATAACACTACCGGCTTTCTGGTAGGAACCGAATCTGAGCGTGCAGGTATCATCAAACATGGCGCAAAACTTATTCAAGCTGTGACCAATACCACCGTGCCCAAAATTAGCCTTGTTGTAGGCGGCTCATTTGGTGCAGGCAACTATGCCATGGCGGGACGCGGTATCGAGCCGCGCTTTATGTTTGCATGGCCTCGCTCGGTAGTCTCCGTTATGGGGCCTGCGCAAGCGGGCAGCGTATTAAGAACCGTGGCAAAAGCAAAGATGGCCAGAAGCGGCGAAATTGATGAAGACAAACTCGATGCGTTAGAACAAAAGACCGTAGATGTTATTGAAGCTCGCTCGCGCGCTTTGGCCAATTCTGCCCGCTTGTGGGACGACGGCATCATTGACCCCCGCGATTCTCGAGAGGTGTTGGCGTATGCATTAGCTATCTGCCAAGAAGGGGATAATCGCAAGCTTAATGGTAATACCTTCGGCATTGCGCGTTTCTAATAATAAATAGTTGTTGGTGTCAAAGGCCTCGATAGTGACGGGTTGGCTTCGCCGTATATGCAACGTAAAGAGGTAAGCAATATGTTGACTGTTAAACAGCAAGACTTCCAAGAGATTTTAGTCGCACAAAACAAAGGGGTCTTGACCATCACCTTGAATCGTCCGCATAAAAAGAATGCGATGAATTTAGCCTTGGTGAATGAAGTGACCGGCATCTTTGCCAGTATCCGTGATGACAGCGACATTCGCGCAGTGGTTCTTCGCGGAAGTGACGGTAATTTTTGTGCGGGTGGCGATATTTCTGACATGCAAAAGGATGCGGCCAGTGAAGAGCTGCGCCACAAAACTGTGTGGGAATTCAATCGAAGTTTCGGCCGCATGATCACCCAAGTGAATCACGCACCCCAAGTTGTCGTTAGCGTGCTTGAAGGAGCGGTGCTTGGCGGCGGCTTCGGTTTGGCCTGTGTTTCTGATGTGGCAATTGCAGATGAAAATGCACTTTTTTCGATGCCCGAAACGGGCTTAGGGATCATTCCTGCGCAAATTGCTCCCTTTGTTGTGGCTCGCATAGGATTAACCCATGCCCGTCGCTTGGCCTTATTAGGCGAGCGAATTGATGGCGAAGAAGCCAAGGCATTGGGAATTGTGCATTTTGTTGGCCATTCACCAAAGGAACTGCAAGACCAGCTCGATAGGGTGATCAAACAAATCCGCCGCTGTGCGCCCAAAGCAAATGCTGCAACCAAAGCCCTGATGTTGAAAGTCGGTCAAGTTGAGCTCGCATCACTGTTAGATGAAGCTGCAGATATATTTACCCAATCACTGACCAATGAAGAAGGTCAGGAAGGTACACAAGCATTCTTGCAGAAACGCAAGCCAAACTGGAATGAGTAATGAATTTCAGTCAGCTTACCCCTTCAACTAACCAGCAACGTCTAAGTGAATAAATAGCGAGTCGATGATGAAAACACTGAATAAAATACTGGTTGCCAACCGAGGCGAGATTGCTGTGAGGGTGATTGAAACCGCTAAGCGGCTAGGGTATAGAACCGTCGCGATTTACAGCGATATAGATAGTCAGGCCCGCCATGTGCTTAAAGCCGATCAGGCTGTGTGTGTTGGACCAGCGAGTGTGTCAGAGTCTTATTTAGTGGTGGAAAATATTATAGCTGCTGCACTTAAAACGGGTGCTGATGCTATTCATCCTGGCTATGGATTTCTATCTGAAAATGCGTCGTTTGCTCGTGCTTGTGATGACGCTGGCATCACTTTCATCGGCCCTGGTGCCGATGCTATAGAGCTCATGGGCAGCAAGCGACAATCAAAAGTGGCCATGCTCGCGGCCGGCGTTCCGTGTATTGATGGCTATCAAAGCGAAGAACAAAGCGATTCGGTGCTGATAGAGAAAGCCCTGCAGATTGGCTTTCCACTGATGGTTAAAGCATCGGCAGGTGGCGGTGGGCGAGGTATGCGCTTAGTCAACCAGCAAAGTGAATTAGCTGAGCAAATAAAGACGGCACGTTCGGAAGCTCAAAACGCATTCGGCAGTGGTGAATTAATTTTAGAGCGAGCGGTTATCGCGCCTCGTCATATTGAAATTCAGGTGTTTGCTGATCGTTTTGGCAATACGGTTTATTTGGGTGAGCGGGATTGCTCAATACAACGGCGACACCAAAAAGTGGTTGAAGAAGCACCGTCTCCTTTTGTAGATAACGCTTTGCGAAAACGAATGGGCCAAGCTGCAGTTGACGCCGCTAAAGCATGTCATTACATCGGGGCGGGCACGGTTGAGTTTTTAGTGGATAAAGACAAAAACTTCTACTTCCTAGAAATGAATACTCGTTTGCAAGTTGAACATCCGGTAACCGAAATGGTGACTGGCCAAGATCTAGTGGAATGGCAACTGATGGTGGCGGCCGGTGATCCGCTTCCACTGACACAAGAGCAAATTGTTATAACAGGACACGCAATAGAAGTGCGCCTTTATGCTGAAGATCCCCGCCAAGGCTTTATGCCGCAAACAGGCGAGGTTTTGTGCTGGCAAACACCTGGGCAGCGCGAGGGTATTCGCATCGATCACGGGCTGAACTGCGCAGACATAATCAGCGCTCACTACGACCCTATGCTGGCGAAAATCATTGCCTATGGTGATAAACGTTCAGTAGCAGTGCGTCGTCTTACGAGTGCCATCCAAGACACCCAATTATTAGGCGTGAATAGCAATAAACACTTTTTGAAAAAAGTACTTCAACACACGATATTTCAGGCTGGGGAAGCTACCACTGCCTTTATAGAACAACATTTCTTTGATGACAGCAGCATTAAGCAAAATACAGCAAACATGAGCACGCTAGCCCGCGCAGCCATCGTTTATTATCAGCACGAGCTGGCAAATAAACATAACTGGCGTAGTGCTGCAGAACAGGCATATAACTTTAGACTGGATTTCAACAGCCAGATATACGATGTGCGCCTTGTGAAGCAAGAGAACCTTTACTTGGTGACGACCAATCAGGGAAAAACGCAGTTAGCGCTTATATCCCATCATAACAGTCAGTGCGTGGTGATTGAAGATGGCGTCCGTGAAGCCTTTCACTATGTACTACAGCAACATGTGCTGTATTTAGACGATGGCACGGGTCATTACAAGTTTGACAATGTTACTCACAAACCCGCCGTAGCCAGCAATACCGTAGGAAGTGCAGAGGTGAAGGCACCGATGGATGGCGTGATTGTCAATCTGCTGGTACAGGAAAACGACGAAGTCGAAGTAGGACAAATTATCGTGGTAATGGAGGCCATGAAGATGGAGCACCAAATGAAAGCGGCGGTTAAGGGTAGGATAAATTTTGTGGGTGTGGTGGTTGGCCAACAGGTTAAATCCAAACAGCTATTAGTGGCTATAAGTGCTGATCAAGCGAAAAATAACCAAGCGTAATATAGGTTTTTATGACAGACAAAACAGTAAGAATAGGGGGGGCTTCGGCGTTTTACGGAGACAGTCAACTATCGGCACGACAATTGGTCGATGGCGGTGAAATAGACTACCTCGTTTTTGACTATTTAGCCGAAGTTACCATGGCGATATTGTCCCAAGCGCGCACCAAAAATGATAGCTATGGCTATGCCGTTGATTTCGTCACTGTCGCAATGAAAGATGTATTGGCCGACTGTGCTAAAAAGGGCATTAAAGTGATTGCCAATGCCGGCGGTATGAATGTTCCAAGCTGTATCGCGGCGCTTAAGCAACTTTGTACTGAACTCGGTATTAAACTGAATATTGCCGGTGTTTACGGTGATGACTTATCTACAAGGCGCGATGAACTAGGCGACTGTGATTTGTCGGAGTTGCAAACCAGAGCTCCCTTGCCCCAAAAGTTGGCTAGCATCAACGCGTACTTAGGCGCGCGGCCTATTGTGGATGCCTTAGCAGCAGGCGCTGATGTTGTGGTCACTGGACGAATTGTGGATAGCGCGCTGGTGATTGCTCCGTTGATACATGAATTCTCCTGGCGTGAAAGTGACTACGACAAGTTAGCCCAAGGTGCATTGGCAGGCCACGTGTTGGAGTGCGGCGCACAATGTACCGGTGGTAATTTTACCGATTGGCATCTGGTGCCAGATTTTTCCAATATGAGTTATCCGGTGGCAGAGGTGAGCAGTAACGGTAATTTTGAGGTGTGCATTGTACCCAATACCGGCGGTTTGGTGAGCGTAGGTACTGTTGGTGAACAGGTGTTATATGAAATCGGCGATCCTGCTAATTACTTGCTGCCTGATGTTGCGTGCGACTTTAGCAATATTGAGCTCAAACAAGTGGCGAAAGACCGTGTACGTGTTTCTGGGGCTAAGGGCCGAGCGCCCGGCAATCAATATAAGATCTGTGCTACTTATGTGGATGGTTACAAGTTAATGAGCTCTTTCTTTATGGGGGGAGAACGCAGTGTTGATAAAGCCCAGACTAATGTGGCTGCACTTATAACTCGTACCGAGCGTGTTTTTGCTCAAAAAGGTTTGCCACCTTATCGCGATGTTAATCTAGAAATTATCGGTTCAGAAGCAACCTATGGACCTCATGCAAAAACCCAAAACACGCGCGAAGTGATGGTTAAATTTGGTTTGCACCACGATAACAAAGCAGCACTACAATTTGCGGCCAGCGAAATTGCTTTCCTTGCCACATCTGCTGCACCCGGAATGAGCGGCTTTGGTGCTGGTCGTCCCAAACCGCAGCCTTTGATACGGGTTCATTCAGCACTAATCGATAAAGCTTTGGTGCCAGTCGTCGTACAGTTAAACCAAAATCCAATATCTGAAAAGTGTTATTTAAGCTCAGAGCATTCGGATCCTGCGGTGGGATCTTTATACCCACCTGAGCGCATAGATAACGCCACTATGACAGAAGATGAATGGGTCAATGTCCCCCTATCGAAGCTGGTATATGCGCGCAGCGGTGACAAAGGTAATAACGTCAATATTGGCATAATTTCACGAGAAGCTAAGTACCTGCCAATCCTTTACCATCAGGTGACCGCCGCAGCGCTCAAAGACTATTTTGCTCATCAAGTTGAGGGCTCGGTAGAGCGCTTTAACGTGCCGGGTTTAAATGGTTTTAATTTTCTGATGAGTGAAGCGCTGGGTGGCGGCGGAACTGCGTCACTTCGAATCGATTCCCAGGGCAAAGCGGCAGCGCAGATGTTGTTATCGATGAACGTTCAGGTTCCCAAAAGCTGGCAACTGTAAGCCAATATACTATCAGCGGATTGAGGTGATATCGGCTGTGGTCTACTTATTAACGAGGCACAATTATGGGCTATCAATCTAGTCTTGCAGCAAACAGTTATCGCGGTAAGACCATTATTATTACGGGGGGAGGAAGCGGCATCGGGCGCTGCACTGCTCACGAGCTAGCGTCTCTTGGTGCAACGGTTGTACTACTGGGGCGCACAGTTGAAAAATTACAAAAAACTGCACAGGAAATCATTGATGACGGTGGTGAAGCGCAATATTTGCCTTTAGATATTCGCGATGAGCAAAAAGTGATTGAAACCATTGGGCTTATTTTGATCAAAAACCGTCAAGTTCACGGCCTCGTTAATATGGCTGGTGGCCAATTTCGCGCCCCCTTAGAAGCCATAAGTAAAAAAGGCTTTGACGCTGTAGTGCAAACGAATTTAGTCGGCGGTTTTTTAATGGCAAGGGAAATATACAAACAGCATTTTAAAGCCCATGGCGGCAGTATTGTTAACATTACTGCTGATAATAAAAACGGTATGCCAGGCATGGGACACTCCGGAGCCGCCAGAGCCGGGATTGAGAATTTCACCAAAACCGCCGCATGGGAATGGGGACGACACGGTGTACGGATCAATACAGTTGCGCCAGGCTGGGTGGCATCCTCGGGTCTTGATAGCTATCCAGAAGAAATGAAAATGGCGTTACGCAGTTTGAAACATGCTGTGCCGCTTGGGCGCATTGCTTGCGAGGCTGAAGTGTCCTCGGTTATCTGTTTTTTGATGAGCGACGGGGCTAATTTTATTAGCGGACAATCTATTTGGGTTGATGGTGGCTCTAGCATGGGCTCGGCTCCAGCTATGTATCCATTAAGCCAAGATAAAGCAAGTAATAGCGAGACGTGCGACGGTTTTCATCGTTCTGAAATACCTGAGGTATTGCGCTAAAAAATCACATTGTAATTGCCTATGGACGTTCTGCGAATTTCGTTGGTGAGTGCGTCTTAGTATGGCAATCAACTATAAAACCAAAAAACGGTATGTTATCGCCTAAGGAACTAAAGATGAGAGATAAAGCTCTGGAACGAAATCTAATTGAACGTGTGGCAATGGGAGATCTATTGAGGCGGCGCAGTCGAGACAGCGCCCATTTACCCGCTTTGGTCGACTTTCAGCAAGGAGCGCGCCGAGAGATAACCTATGGTGAGTTAAATGATCGGGTTAATCAGCTTGCTCATGGTTTGATTTCTAAAGGACTACAACAAGGTGACAAACTCGCATTAATGTCGACTAATCAACAAGATATGGTGACGGTTTATTTTGCGTGTTACAAGCTTGGCGTGGTCGTTGTGCCCATTAACTTTATGCAAAGTGCTGATGACATCCGCTATAATTTTGAGCACAGTGAAACTGTCGCTATCGTTTATGAAGCGATGTTTAACGATATGGTTTCAGCCTTGATTGACGGCAATAGTCATATCAAATTTACAGCTCAAATGGGCAATAAAAAAGGCGCTGGGAACGTTTCACTTGATGAATTAATTGATAACCAAAGCACCAATGAAATTGAAGATCGGATAATTAAAGATCGTGATACGGCGCATATGATTTACACCTCAGGTACCACATCAAGACCTAAGGCTGTGGAGTCATCCCATTTAACGTTAACCATGGCTGCGTTGACTGGGGTTATTGAATTAGATATTCACAAACACAATCGATTAATCGTCGTATTACCCCTTTTTCACTGTGCAGCTTTGTCTATTTTGCACCCCATTCTTTTGCGCGGTGGTTGTGCCGTGCTGCACGCAGCATTCGAACCGAATCTCATTATCAACAGCATAGAACAAGAAAAAATTGAAACGGCGGTATTTCTGCCCATGATGTGGAATGCCTTATTGGCCACCCCTGATATCGAAAAACGTGATTTCAGTGCGTTCAAAACAGGCGTTTACGCCATGGCTGCCATGAGTAGTCACAATTTAAATAACGTAAGGCAAACCTTTGGTTGCGTCATGCATCTGGGCAGTGGGCAGACAGAATTTGCGCCTTTGGCCTGTATGTATCGTGATAAAACCCCAACGGAATTTGATGAAGGGAATTACTGGGGCGTCCCCGTTTGCACCACAGAGCAAGCTATTATGGATGAGTTTGGCAATGAGCTGCCACATGGCCAAGTTGGTGAGATCGTATGGCGAGGCGCGCAAGTGATGAGGGGGTATTTCAAAAATGCCGACGCGACTGATGAAGCCGTTCAGTTTGGCTGGCACCATACGGGTGATCTAGGCTTGATTGATAGTAAAGGGCAGTTGCTTTTTATTGATCGGAAAAAAGACACCATTAAGTCTGGGGGCGAAAATGTATCATCTCAGAAGGTTGAGCAAGTATTAGAATCCTTCGATGGGGTTGAACGGGCCGCCGCATTTGGTGTAAGTCATGCTCATTGGGGAGAGGCAGTTTGTGTGTGCGTGATCGCTCGAGCCGGTGCTGAGCTGGATATGGTTGCAATAGAGTCGCTGTGTAAAGTTCACCTAGGTAAGTTCGAAGTGCCTAAAGCTATTTTCATACGGGATTCATTGCCAGTGACGGGCACAGGAAAAGTACGCAAGATAGAATTACGTCACCAATATGCGGATGTATTTGCTCAGATTGCACTTTAGACCATGATAACGATGTTTTTAATGGTATAGACAAGTTGATTGTTTGTGATCATTGACTCACGGTATAATTCGTTTTCTTAATGAAAAATGGAATATACCGTGTCTGTTACTCCCATTTCTGCGTTACAAAACGTGTTTCGCGACTTACCCGATTCTTCGCAACCTATTTATGCCAAATTAAAACACGCCATTGCCCAAAAAATTGCGACCGATGAATGGCAAGTTGAGCAGCGTGTGCCCTCTGAAGCTGAGATTGTCAAAGCGCTGGGTGTGAGTCGCATGACAGTGAATCGGGCGCTACGAGAATTAACCGCTGAAGGTTTATTAGTTCGCCATCAAGGAATGGGCACATTTGTCGCCGAGAAAAAAGCTCACTCGGCTTTGTTTGAAGTGCATAATATTGCAGAGGAAGTCGCTGAACGTGGTCATCAGCACAGGTCAGAATTATTGGTGCTTGAGTCGGCAAAAGCGTCAGTAGAGGAAGCCATGATGTTAGGTGTGCGAACCAATCATAGAATTTTTCGTTCTGTGGTTTTACATTATGAAAATGATCTGCCCATTCAGATAGAAGAACGCGTAGTAAATGCGCAGCGGGCACCAAAATATGACAAGCAAGATTTTACTAAACATACGTCTTATGAATATCTGATGCGTGTGGCACCCATGACAGAAGGGGAGCATTTAGTCGAAGCGATAATTCCCACCCCTAAAGAATGTGAGCGTTTGCAAATTAGTTCTACCGAACCCTGTTTACAAATCAAGCGCCGAACGTGGGCTGGAGATGATATTATCACTGCCACTCGGTTGCTGCACCCAGGCTCACGTTTTCAGTTGTTTGGGCACTTTGGTCGATAGTATCCTGACGAAATACCCTTTATCGCGACTATTTTTAGCCATCCCTATTTCTAAGGTTCCACCTACGCCATTTTCCATGGCATACCGTTTTAGCTGCTTTGAAGGGCAGTGAGGTCGTTAATCTGTAAAGTTGAATTAGGTGTCATACATAACCTTTTTTATGACTCGAATAAAGTCGCTGCGGCTCGCTTCCTCATGAGCATGTTTGAAATTTTTAATTTGTTGTTTACCCGCTACAAATACGTCTTTGACTAAATTGCCGTTACAGGCAAATAACCAGCGATTCATCACGTCCTTTGATTCACTGGCAGCGATAAAGGGATGATGGCTGTCTAGCACCATAAAGTCGGCGCGATGACCTTGTGCTAAGCCAAAGCGAACATCGCAGGCTTGATTGCCACCGAGCAGAGCTTGTTGATAAAGGTTGTCACCCACTCTGTTTTGCTGGGGACGGTGTAGACGATTGCGCTGTTGATCGCGTAGGCGCTGACTGTATTCTAATGTGCGCAATTCCTCGACAATGGAAAGGCTTACATGACTGTCGGAGCCTATTCCCCAACGCCCATGAGCTTTTTCAAACTCAACCCCAGCAAAAATGCCGTCGCCTAAATTTGCTTCTGTAGTGGGACATAAGCCTGCTACAGCATGACTACTCGCCATTCCCTTAAGTTCCTTGTTATCCAAATGAGTCCCATGGATAAGACACCAACGTTCACTTAACCCTATTTCATTTTGCAGCCACTGTACGGGTCTTTGTCCGCTGAAGCTTAAACAGTCTTGGACTTCTTTTTGTTGCTCCGCGATATGAATATGCACAGGACTAGTGGTATCTAACGCTTGTAATACGGTCTCAATTTGTTCTTTGCTTACCGCGCGCAGAGAGTGAAAAGCAATACCCAATTTGTGGCGAGAATGGTTAGTGAGTAAACGGCTACACTGCTGATGCAATGCTAAATAGGAATCTGTGGAGTTAATGAAACGAGCTTGCCCTTGAGTCGGGGGTAGTCCACCAAAACCTGAATACGAGTAAAGAACAGGTAATAGGCTTAGTCCCAGCCCGGCATCATCTGCGGCTTGAATTAATTGACGAGACATCTCTGATTGATCCCCATAAGCCTGACCGCCTTGGGCGTGGTGCAAATAATGAAATTCGCCTACTTGTGTATAGCCTACTTTCAACATGTTGATATACAGCTCAGTGGCGATAATACGTGCATCATCTGGGGAGATATTTTGCACGATTTTGTACATCAAGTTACGCCAGCTCCAAAAGCTATCTTCGGGACATAAACTGACTTCTGCCGCGCCAGCCATAACGCGTTGAAAGGCATGTGAGTGCAAATTGGCCATTGTGGGTAGCACTGGACCGGACAAACACACTGCCTCAGCCGAAGATTTAGCATCGGTATATATGCGATGAAAGTGGCCATTGCGAATGTCTATCAATACATTGCTCGCCCAACCAGAGGTAAGTAAAGCGCGCTCTGCAAAATACCAGGTGGGGCTACTTGTGGCGGAGGGATTTGGGTCGCTCATAGCGCATTCCTAAGCAAAGATAATAGGTAAAGTGTAGAGCTAATCGTTATGTATATACAAGTTTGATTTTAAATTGTCATTATTCAGCCAAAACATAAATTTTATAAATAACTTTATACCTTTTTGGTGATTTAATTTATGGGTGGTAACCCTATAAAACTCTTTATTTAATGGTGATTTTTACTTGCGTATCAAAAAAACTTGCAACAAAGAAGATTAGCTTTTATCTTTAGTTTTAGTTGTATATACATATAATGCAGAGGGCACGCTTTATGGTAAGGCAAAAAACACCTCAAACCCGTTATCGCCGAGGCGAAGTGAAAGCGCCAACGGGCACTACGTTAAGTGCTAAATCTTGGTTTACTGAAGCGCCGATGCGCATGTTGATGAACAACCTTGATCCTGATGTTGCTGAAAATCCGGAAGAATTAGTCGTTTACGGCGGTATTGGGCGTGCTGCGCGTGATTGGGAAAGTTACGATCAAATCGTGGCCAGCCTTAAAGTATTAGAAGAAGACGAAACCTTGTTAGTACAATCAGGTAAGCCTGTGGGGGTTTTCAAAACCCATAACAATGCGCCCCGTGTGCTTATCGCCAACTCCAACCTCGTACCCCATTGGGCAAACTGGGAACACTTTAATGAATTAGACGCCAAGGGACTGGCAATGTACGGCCAAATGACCGCCGGCTCATGGATCTACATTGGTAGCCAAGGCATAGTGCAAGGTACATACGAAACATTTGTTGAAGCCGGTCGCCAACATTATGCTGGCAAGCTAACAGGTCGCTGGGTGTTAACCGCTGGACTCGGGGGCATGGGAGGGGCTCAGCCATTGGCAGCCACCCTTGCTGGCGCGAGTTCTTTAACCATCGAATGCCAGCAAAGCCGTATCGATTTTCGCTTAAAAACACGTTATTTAGATGAACAAGCGACCGATCTTGATGATGCACTCAAACGCATTAAAAAATATACCAACGCCGGAAAAGCTGTGTCTATAGGCCTGTGTGGCAACGCGGCACAGATTCTACCGGACATGGTACAACGCGGTGTCCGCCCTGATATGGTAACGGATCAAACGTCAGCTCACGATCCGTTAAACGGTTACTTGCCAATCGGCATGAGTTGGGAAACATACCGGCAGAAAGCACAAAGCCAACCGAAGCAAATTACCATCGCAGCGAAGCGGTCTATGGCTAAACATGTGCAAGCTATGCTGGACTTCCAAAAAATGGGAGTGCCAACCTTTGATTATGGTAACAACATTCGTCAAATGGCGCTGGAAGAAGGGGTGGATAATGCGTTTGATTTTCCAGGCTTTGTACCCGCTTACATTCGCCCTTTGTTTTGTCGCGGAATTGGTCCTTTTCGTTGGGTTGCTCTCTCGGGGGATCCACAAGATATCTATAAAACTGATGCTAAAGTAAAAGAGCTAATTCCAGATGATGAGCATCTACATCAATGGTTAGACATGGCGCAAGCACGTATTCAGTTTCAAGGTTTACCAGCCCGTATCTGTTGGGTCGGGCTTGGTCAACGTGCCAAACTTGGTCTAGCGTTTAATGAAATGGTGCGCAGCAAAGCGTTAGCAGCGCCCATTGTAATTGGTCGTGATCATTTAGATTCTGGCTCCGTGGCCAGCCCTAATCGCGAGACGGAAGGTATGCTAGATGGTTCAGATGCCGTGTCTGACTGGCCATTGTTAAATGCCTTATTAAATACGGCATCTGGCGCCACCTGGGTATCTTTACATCATGGGGGGGGCGTTGGCATGGGATTTTCTCAACATTCGGGTATGGTGATTGTGTGTGATGGCAGCGATGAAGCAGCACTGCGTATTGCCCGTGTTTTACATAATGACCCCGCTACTGGCGTGATGCGGCATGCGGATGCGGGTTACGACTTAGCCATTGAATGCGCCAAAGAACAGGGCTTAAATCTGCCCATGATCAGCAAATAACGACGACGGTACGTCCGGAGTTAAACAAAAGTATGTTTGAATTAATGATAAAACCGGGTCAATTAGGCCTAAATGATTTGCGACAAATCAGCCGCCGTAAGGTGAAGTTAAGTTTGGATCCAGCCGCGATCCCCGCAATTCATGCCAGCACACAGGTGGTCAACGATGTTATTGCTCAAAATCGTACTGTATACGGTATCAATACCGGATTTGGTCTGCTAGCGAATACTCGTATTGCATCGCAAGATTTAGATGAATTGCAGCGCAGCATTGTATTATCTCACGCTGCAGGCATTGGCCAATTAATGGAAGACAAAACGGTTAAATTGCTTATGGTGCTAAAAGTAAACAGCCTAGCCCGTGGTTTTTCAGGCATCCGTTTAGAGGTCATCGAAGCCTTACTCACCTTAATCAATAAAGAAGTTTATCCTTGTATTCCTAAAAAAGGTTCGGTGGGTGCATCAGGTGATTTAGCGCCCTTGGCCCATATGAGCACCGTTTTATTAGGAGAAGGTAAGGCACGGTATCGTGGTGAATTAATTTCAGGCCATGCCGCGTTATCTATCGCAGGTCTAGCACCTATCTCATTGGCGCCTAAAGAAGGTTTAGCCTTGCTAAATGGCACTCAGGCGTCCACTGCATTTGCTTTGGAAGGATTGTTTGAAACAGAAGATCTATACGCGTCAGCTACCGTATGCGGTGCCCTATCGGTAGAAGCAGCTCTGGGCAGTCGTAGTCCTTTTGATGCTCGAATTCATGCTGCTCGTGGTCATCAAACGCAAATTGATGCCGCTGAGGCTTATCGCCATTTATTGGGCGAAACCAGCGAAATAGGGAATTCTCACCAAGCGTGTGAAAAAGTCCAAGATCCCTATTCACTGCGTTGTCAGCCGCAGGTGATGGGCGCGTGTTTGCAGCAAATCCGCAGTACCAGTAATGTTCTACTGGTTGAAGCTAATTCCGTGTCGGATAACCCCTTAGTCTTTGCTGAGCAAGGGGATATCATCTCCGGTGGCAACTTCCATGCGGAACCGGTGGCGATGGCAGCTGATAATCTAGCGTTAGCTATTGCTGAGATTGGTAGTTTGTCGGAGCGGCGTATGGCCCTATTGATCGACAGTAATCTCAGTAAATTACCGCCTTTTTTAGTGGATAACGGCGGAGTTAACTCTGGTTTTATGATTGCCCAAGTTACGGCGGCAGCGCTTGCCAGCGAAAACAAAAGTTACGCACACCCTGCATCAGTTGACAGCATACCTACATCAGCCAACCAAGAAGATCATGTGTCTATGGCAACATTTGCTGCCCGACGATTAAAAGATATGACAGAAAACACCCGTGGGATCTTGGCCGTAGAAATATTAGCTGCGGTACAAGGTTTAGATTTTCGTGCACCTTTAAAGTCCAGTGCGCTTTTAGAGCAAGCCCGTGCAACCTTGCGATCCCGTGTGCCTTTTTATGATAAAGATCGCTATTTTGCCGCTGACATTGAAAAGGCCAATGACCTTTTATTAGAAGCGGTACACAACGCTAGTATGCCAGCAGGGTTACTGCCCAGTTCAGCGGCCTAATAAGATGTTTTGAAAGGAAAAGTATGACTCACGATACGCCCATTATTTTGGACAGTTTGTGGTATAACGCCCACGCAGCAACGATGCAAAACGGTTGCTATAACATCATTCACGATGCTGCGATTGGGGTACGTGATGGCTGTATTGCTTGGATTGGTGAGGTTGACACATTGCCTCAATATCAGGCTCAACAAGAGCACGATTTAGGAGGAGGGTGGCTAACTCCGGGGTTGGTTGATTGCCATACTCATGTGGTTTTTGCAGGCAATCGAGCGGGGGAGTTTGAGCAGCGTTTAAACGGTGTCAGCTATCAAGATATTGCTAAGCAAGGTGGCGGGATCGCCTCATCAGTTAACGCGACCCGCAAAGCTAGCGAAGCTGAGTTATTTACCCAAGCCAAACGTCGTGTGCAAAGCCTTATGTTCGATGGCGTGACCACCTTGGAGATAAAATCGGGTTATGGTTTATCTTTGGACAGTGAATTAAAAATGCTACGGGTAGCGGCCGCCTTAGGAAGAAACTTAGCTGTCACGGTCAAGCGAACCTGCCTCGCTGCCCATGCTATGCCAGCTGAGTACAATGATAAAGATGCTTATATTGATTACGTGTGTAACACCATACTGCCGGAAGTTGCGGCCCTAAAGATGGCCGACGCCGTGGATGCTTTTTGTGAAGGTATCGCTTTTAGTGCCGAGCAAGTACAGCGTTATTTTGCCAAAGCCCAGTCTTTAGGTTTGCCCGTGAAAATCCATGCTGAGCAGTTGTCTTCCTTAGGCGGCACCCGTTTGGCGGCATCGTTTAAGGCCTTATCGGCGGATCATATCGAGTTTATTGAAGAGCAAGATGTCGTTGCTATGGCGCAATCAGGCACGGTGGCAGTATTACTTCCCGGAGCCTTTTACACCTTAAAGGAAACACAGTGCCCGCCCATAGATTTGCTTCGCCAATATGGCGTACCCATGGCGATTGCTACTGACGCAAATCCTGGCACTTCGCCGGCTCTGTCATTGCGATTAATGATGAACATGGCTTGTACTTTATTTGGTTTAACGCCTGAAGAAGCGCTTGCGGGCGCCACCATTTGCGGGGCAAAGGCTTTGGGTTTAGGTGACAGCCATGGTTCTTTAGAAGTGGGTAAAACGGCTGACTTTATTTGCTGGGATGTGGAAAGTCCCGCAGAGTTAAGCTACTGGTTGGGCGGAAACTTAGTGAAGGCTAGGATTTATAAGGGAGTAGACAGCGCAAACAAAATGCGTGACATCAAACAAGAGAGAAAAAATTAATGGGCCATAAGCCACTATTGGCTCTACCTGCTTATGAACTTACCCAAGGAAATACACCTTTATTAATAAGCATGCCTCACTCAGGGCTTAATTTACTCCCTGACGTCGACGCTGCCTTAAGTGACAAAGCCAGAAAATTGCCTGATACAGACTGGTACTTACCCCAGTTGTACGACTTTTTACCTGAGGTTGGGGTTGGCCGTATTAAAGCCAATTACACACGTTATGTGATTGATTTAAATCGCCCGGCGGATGATAAACCCCTGTATAAAAGCAACACCACTGGGTTATTCCCAGATATATTGTTTGATGGATCCCCGGTTTTTCAAGATGGAAAAGCACCCGGTGACGGATTGAAAAATCGCTGCAAAGAACAAATTTGGCAGCCCTACCATAATGCAATCGAGCAAGAGTTAGCGCGCATTAAAGACAGATTTGGTTATGCCGTGTTGTTTGACGCCCACAGTATCGCAGCTGAAGTGCCCATGTTGTTTGCGGGGACATTAGCTGATTTCAATTGGGGAACAAATAACGGACAAGCTTGCAATATTCAGTTGACTAGCGCCTTACAAAATACTGTCGCACCACAATACAGCCAAGTGACTAATGGCCGTTTTAAAGGTGGCTATATCACGCGACATTTTGGTCGGCCGAACAATCAAATTCATGCAATACAGTTAGAACTGTCTCAGGCAACTTACTTAGATGACGATTGCCTTAAGCGAGGGGATTACCAATTAAGCCTGACAAAGGGACCCGTTATTCAGCAGCAGTTACAAGATATTATTAAGGGGCTGCTCACCACTTGCCTTGAGTTAGACCTAAAGCCGTCATAAGGCTTATCAAGTATGTCGATGATGCAACCCAGGGTGATCATGCCCAGTAACAGGTGATTGTCGGTTGTTACTCCTCCCAAAAACTTCCCTAAATGACGCGCTGACATGGCGCGTCAGTAAATTGTTTAAAGCGCAGGTAATACGACAACAGCGAGTGGAAATTTTTACATTTGGCTTTCGCATAATTTTCATGTCCCCGAGTATATTACTACACTCTTTTTTGTCTTCCTTAATGTTAAATCCAAGCAGCACAAGGCTTGGTGGGCAATTGATGATTATATTTTTTCGGGCCTGAATTTTGCTCTTATAATTTTGTTATTTGAGTAGAAGTTGTTATCCACAATTTACCTATTAAGGAATCTTTATGAGCGAAGTCATTACAGGTTTATTTGAAAAATCAATCGATGCTAGCACTGCCATTTTCAACTTAGAGAACATGGGAATTCGGGAGTCGGATATCAGTATTGTCGCGAACGATTCATATTCTAAAGAAGATTTTGCCGTTGACGAAGGCAGTAAAGCGGCAGAAGGCGGCATCATAGGCGCAGCCTCCACAGGCGTGTTAGCGGCTGTTGTTGCCGGGTTTACAGCAGTCGGTGCGGTGGCTACCGGCGGTAGCGGATTATTAATCGCGGGCCCATTGGTGGCGGCTTTGGCCGCAGGTGGCGCGGGGGCAGCAGCGGGGGGAACAATTGGCGCAATTATAGGTGCGTTTATTCCTGAGCACGAAATTAAATACTATCAAGATGCAATCGACAAAGGCTCTATTTTGGTTGGTGTTAAGTACACCAGCGATAATAAAGATGATATCAAAAAGATATTAGAGACAGCCGGTGCCGATAAGGTGTCTACAGCATAAGACTTCTTCGATCGAACAAGTAAATGGCAGTGTCTGCTGCCATTTACTTTTCATCAGGCTTAAGTCTACCTGAGACATTCTTTTTTAAACATTCAAAATGCTCAGAACTAGTCGGCTTGAGTCGCATATTGAACGCGTTATATAGGTGATTTACACACACTATTGGAGAGAAAAAATGAATAATTCAGTTGATACAAATAACCATGTGTCTCCTACCATAGCGGATACATTGAGTGAATCAGACAAACAGAATTTACACCAAGCGGCACAACCTACTGGTGACCAACGTCAAGGTAAAGGCTCGCGTCGGCGGATGTTAGCGGGCAAAGGAGTAGAGATTGCCAATCGCTGGCAACAATCCAATCTACGGCACCATATTCAGGAGCATCCTGTTCGGTCTGCGGGTTTAGTGCTACTGAGTGGCATATTAATTCGCTCATTGCTTAGCCGTAAATAAGTCAGTGCTTAGCTTGGGCGACTCAGCAGGGAGTCTATTCCTAAAACATTGCTTTTAAAGCTATGGGAATAATCGAATAATAGGGCTGAATTTTCAGCCCTATTTATGTTCTGCAAGCCAACCTAGGTCACCGTCCTGCTCGTAAGTTTATCCCCGTCATGTTCTTTTCACGATAAGCATTGAATGACCGCTTGGCGACGTTTGAAGCTAGGCAATTTGATGATTTCACCTTTATATATTTAGGCCAAGTCTACACAAGGACTGGAACATGGTGAGTGTCGTTTATTGTTAGCGATGGTTTGCGTCCATTAAGTGCTGTGTATCAAACAAGTTGTATCAATATGAGAAAACTGTCTATTTGAACGTTTTGTTTTAAGACGCAAATTCATGCGTAAAGCGCATAAAAAATGTTAATGGATTGTTTTAATTAACCTTTTTGTTAACGGAATGTAAATTGCTATATCAGGTAGTGAGCAATTAAAAATAATAAGGACGCATAAAAATGACATTCCAAATCAAAAAATCCTATCTAGCAGCCACATTGGCGTTATCCGTTTGTACAACAGAGATATTCGCCGCCCAAGTATCAACCGATCCAGGGGATTATCAACCGCTACCAGCAGGCTATAATTTAGCAGTCCTGTATTACCAAAATACTGATAATGATGACTTTTATGTAGACGGTGACCGTATTAGTGGGGGCCCCACATTATCTACTGAGATTGGCATTGCACGATTTGTACATTATATGGAAATAGGTGGGTTCGTGGTTGATCCGCAATTTGCTATTCCCTTTGGAAGTGTCAAGTTAAATGCCGGCGACTCAGAATTGTCAGCTTCAGGGATGGGGGACCCCATAGTGGGTGCCACCATTTGGCTTTACAATAATGCTGAAACTAAAGCTTCATTTGGCCTAACCGGCTGGGTGTCACTACCATTAGGAAGCTACGACGAAGAGCAAGGTGGGATCAATTTAGGTGAAAATCGCTATAAATATATTACCCAAGCTGCTTATATGTCTCCCATGTTTAACAAATTCTCTTATGAATTAGTCGGTGAATATACTTTCTTTGGGGACAATGATGACTTCGGTAGCAATGGCATCACTAAGCAACAAGATGCACAATATGGCGTGCAAACGCATTTAAATTATCATGTGTCGGACACTACAAAGCTATCTGTTAGTTACTATCATGATTTTGGTGCTGAATCTGAAGTCGCAGGCATTAAACAAAACGATGAATTAAATAATAGTCGTTTTCAGATCACCGCCCAACATTTTGTCGCCCCAGATTGGCAACTGCAGCTGCAATACGGTCGCAGTATTTCAGTGGAAAATGGCTTTTTCGCGAACTCATCAGTCTATCTTAGATTGCTAAAAGTCTTTTAATTTAATTTAATTTAATTTAATTTGAGTTGATTTTATTGCCACTAGTAAGATGTTATTTTACAAAATTAACATCTTACTACCATTTGTATTGAACCCAGCCCCCTTTACCATTATATTCAAATCTTCCTGCTTTTTAAATCGACTCAGGTCTGAGCGGCATATGCGGTCCATCGCCGTCGTCCCTTCTGGTCGTCTAGTCTGCCTTCTACCATTTTTAGCAGTGGACTAAGCCCCAGTAACGCAATTAATTTGATAACGCGAAGTAAGTAAAATTATGAGTTATGAATTCGAAGTATTAAAACAGCGCTTTGATGAAGGGGAGCTAAATATTAGCGAATATTTACCCTTCCCTATCAAAGAGTCTTGGTTGCGATGTAAAAACAATGCACTAGATATGAAAGGCGGTCTTCAATATGAACGCCTTAGAAAAAACCGCTTTGCTGAGCTTAAATACGATTCTCGTTTACTCATCGAGAGTTCAAAAAATCACCTTCAGCGCCTGCATGATTCAGTTGCTGATGCTGGATGGTCCATCTTATTGACCGACGCAAACTGTAATACGTTACACGTCATGCGCTCTAATAAAATAGTCAATGATGACTTATTTTCAGCCTTCGACAGTGGCGTGGTTTTAAACGAACGAAATGTCGGTACAACGGCAATGTCTTGCTCTATTCATTCAAAACGCTTTACACGGGTGTATGGGAATGAACATTACAATACTGTACTCACTGGATTGAATTGTGCTGCGTTACCAATATTGAGTCCAAAAGGTATAGCAATAGGTTCGATTAATGTAACCAACGAAAATCCGTTGAATGATCCAACCGTCTTTTTTATGTTGAAGGCCTGCGCCAAAAATATCCAAAAACAACTTATCTACTCTATGCCCGAGACCTTAGTCATAGAAATGACATTGTCATCTGGTCAATTTGGTGAGCTGACGAATTTGATCATTGGTGTTGGCCCAGACACGAGCATTGTAGGATGTAATGAAGCGGCCCAGCGCTTTCTATTTAATAATTGTCCAGTAAGTAACCAAAAATTTCAGGCGATTTTTGATACACCGTTCTCAGATGTTTTAGATTTCGGCGTTAGGCAACAAAAAATATTTAAACTTAGGGCGACGTCAGGCGTTTTTCTAACCGCGAAAGTGGTTCAATCGTTTGCGCAACCTAAAATATCCAACAACCCTTCTGTACAATCTATTCCCGATCACATTGAGCACCAAGTAGACCCGGTATATTTTGGCGATCCTAGTATCAGCAAAAGCATAGACCGTGGAAGAAAAGTGATTGGCCGCTTGCCTGTTATTTTATTAGGCGAGTCGGGTGTGGGTAAAGAAGTGTCAGCCCAACATTTACACCTTGAAAGTCAATGTTCTGGTAAATTCATATCTATCAACTGCGCGTCTATTCCAGAATCGTTAATTGAGAGTGAATTATTTGGCTACCAGGGCGGGGCATTTACCGGGGCCGATAAGAAAGGATACAAAGGGCGCATAGCTGAAGCCCATAATGGCACGCTCTTCTTAGATGAAATAGGCGATATGCCACTGGTTATGCAAAGCCGTTTACTGCGCGTGCTAGAAACCCGGAAGGTTAACCCTTTAGGCTCGAATATCGAGAAAGAAGTATCGTTTCAACTGATTTGTGCAACGAATATCGATTTGGCGAAATTAGTCGAGTCAGGTGGATTTAGAAAGGATCTATATTACCGCATTAAAGGTTACTCGATAAACTTACTACCGCTACGATCAAGAGTAGATAAAATTGGCATCGCTGACGTTATTTTGCGTAAAGATTGCCTTAACAAGTCCATGCTAGACGAAGACGTTAAACGATTAATAGAAAACTACGATTGGCCTGGCAACATTCGAGAGCTTCGAAACGCGTTACTTTATGCCGATACAATTAACGAAGGGGACGACACGATAACGCTTGAAGAATTGCCTGAAGAATACCATACACTTGTCGCCCCATTACCTGAATCACCACAAGCGTGCGAAAATAAAAAGTCATTAGGCAAAGTTGATATTGAAATGCAAAAGTTAATCTCAACGGCGTTAACGCAATGTAAAGGGAATGTGAGTGAAGCGGCCAAATGGTTAGGTATGTCTCGAGCCACACTGTATCGCAAGCTACCAGCGAATTACGCCAAAAGTGTGTCATCTTGATACACTTTTAATTTCAACCTGTCTCAAGTTGATTTATCACTCTTCAAATTCTTCAATACCTAAAAATAAACCTTTCTATTTCAATAAATTAACAAATTGTTTACCTTGGCATGTATCCTGCTTTTCTGTATCTAAACAATTAAAAGCAAATTGGGTTGTCGGTTTATGTCTGATATAGGTCTGAACCGAAAAAATTCTAAATATTGCGTAAGCTGAGGAAGATATGAAAAATTCAAAAGAGTCATCGTTATTAAACGACTTCAATGCAGGTAAAGTTTCTCGACGCGAGTTTTTGCGTATGGCCGCTGCACTCGGGATTGTAGCGCAAGCTCCGCTCTTTCTGAGCGCGGCTCACGCACAAACCACGTCGTCTGAAGAATACGACTACGTGGTAATTGGTGCTGGCTCCGCGGGCTGTGCCATAGCGGCTCGCCTCTCTGAAGATGCCGCAAACAAAGTTCTGATACTGGAAGCGGGTCCTGCGGATACAAACGACTTTATTCACATCCCTGCAACGTTCCCGCTTTTATTTAAAACACCACTAGATTGGAATTACCGATCTGAACCACAAGCTTCGCTTAATGGCGGTACGCTCTATATGCCTCGCGGAAAAGTGTTTGGTGGTTGCTCGTCGATCAACGCAATGATTTACCAGCGTGGCCACACATCAACCTATGATACATGGGGCAAAACCAATCCAGGTTGGAGTTATGCCGATGTGCTGCCAATGTTTAAAAAGTCAGAGACTAACTCTCGTGGTGCGTCCAAAGCACACGGTGGAGACGGACCGCTGAACGTGTCAGATTTAAGTGATCCTAACCCAATTACTATTGCTATGGTCGAAGCTTCTAAGGAAGCGGGTTACGCGATGAATCATGATTTTAATGATGGTCAGCAAGAAGGCATTGGCATGTTTCAAGTCACACAGAAAAATGGTCGTCGTGAGTCTACTGCGGTCAGCTATCTTCATCCAGCAATTGATTCTGGACGTCTTACAGCACAAGCCGAAGCGATGGTGCTAAAAATTATCGTAACCGATGGCCGTGCAACGGGCGTTAAATTTCTTGTGGATGGCAAAGAGCACACAGTGACCGCGCGAAAAGAGATTATATTATCTGGCGGTGCCATCAACTCCCCACAAATTTTAATGACGTCTGGTATTGGCCCAAAAGATCATTTGGAAGAACATGGCATCACCGTTATTCACGATTTGCCAGGTGTTGGCCAAAATCTTCAAGATCACTACATGATGCCAGTCGTTTACACCTGCACAAAGCCTATTAGCCTATCGCAAGCCGGTAGTGAAGAACAAGCTGCGCTGTATGGTAAAGGCAAAGGCTTACTCACATCGAATATTGGCGAAGGCGGTGGTTTCTTGAAAATCAATCCTGAATCTTCAGCCCCTGATCTGCAATTTCACTTTGTGCCCGGTTATTTTATTTTGGACGGTGTTGGCAATCCAACTGATGGCTCTGACGCATTTACGATCCTGCCTTCGCTGGTACAAAGTAAGGGCAAGGGTTCGGTTACATTGGCCTCTGCTGATCCGAAAACGAAACCGCTTATCAATCCCAACATTTTTCAAAATGAAAGCGATTATGACGTTCTAATCGCGGGCGTGAAAATCGCACGTAAGATCATAGCGGCATCAGCTCTTGATGACTTGCGCGGTAAAGAATTCTTGCCTGGTCCTGCGGTTCAGACCGACGAAGAAATAAAAGCCTACATAAATAAGTATATTCAAACCATCTATCACCCAGTCGGAACGTGCAAAATGGGTAATGATGAGATGGCGGTTGTCGATCATGAACTACGTGTACATGGCATTGATGGACTGCGCGTCGCTGACGCGTCGATCATGCCGACAATCATAAACGCCAATACCAACGCACCTACCATCATGATTGGTGAGAAATGTGCAGATTTAATTCGCAGGGCATAACGTCTGCAAAACCCTTGCCCAACTGCTACTTTATTAGGGTTGCGGCAATGGTACTCGTATTGGGTAAATGCCGTTTCATAAGGCGTCTGTGCTGGGAAATACCCTTTGGTCACAGCCAATAATCATTTAAATAAATACCTGTACGGGAATGCTTTAAATAACAAGTAAAACCCCGTCGATTCATTAATAGGAGAGCCGCAATGCTAGGACAAATGATGGAGATGCCGCTAACAATCGGCAGCCTTATTGAACATGCCGAGCGTTATCACCCAAAAACCGAAATAATATCGGTTGAAACCTCCGGCGAACGGACCACCAGTAATTGGAAAGAAGTGGGACAACATGCCCGTATGCTTGCTTCAGCGTTAGGCAAGCTTGGTATTGCTAATGGTGATCGCTGTGCAACGATTGCGTGGAATAATCGACGTCATCTTGAAAGTTACTTTGGCATTTCGGGTGGTGGTATGGTGTGCCACACCATCAACCCACGCCTTGCCCCAGAACAGCTTGCGTTTGTGGCTAACGATGCCCAAGACAAAGTACTGTTTTTTGAACAGTCCTTTTTACCAGTAATTGAAAAAATTCATACTTTGTTAGAAACGGTGCAATATTTTGTTGTTATGGGCCCTCGGGATGACGCCGCCGCACAAAGTATCCCAGGATTGCTGTTTTACGATGATCTATTAGAAACCGGGGAGGCAGATGCGCCTTGGCCCGATGTAGACGAACGTGCAGCATCAAGTCTGTGTTATACCTCAGGCACAACTGGTGACCCCAAAGGGGTTCTTTATTCACATCGGTCTACGCTATTGCACACGCTTGTGGGTAATCAGCCCGATGGCATTGCGCTGTCAGCGCAAGATACGGTTTTACCTGTGGTTCCAATGTTCCATGTGAATGCATGGGGTGTGCCGTATATCGCGGCTGCTAACGGTTGTAAGCTTGTGCTTCCGGGTCCTAATCTTGACGGCGAAAGCATCTTGGCCTTGATTGATGAGACCGAAACAACCATGGCACTGGGTGTACCGACAATCTGGATGAATCTACTTACGGCGCTTGAGGCATCAGAGTCCACATTACCTAGCCTGAAGCGAACTGTGGTCGGTGGGGCACCATTGCCACCATCAATGATCCCCAAATTCGCTGCTTACGGAGTGGAGTTACTGCATGCTTGGGGTATGACTGAAACCTCACCTGTTGCCACAATAAACCAATTTCTACAACGTCATAGTGCGCTGTCTGACTCAGAAAAGACCGATCTACGCACTAATCAAGGTAGACCCTTATTTGGTGTCGATTTACGTTTGCTGGATGAAAACAAACAGTTACTGCCACACGATGGTAAGACGCAAGGTGATCTTCAGGTGCGCGGTCACTGGGTCGTTAAACGCTATTTTGGTAAAGATAGTGACGCGTTAACTGATGATGGCTGGTTCGATACCGGTGATGTTTCAACGATCGATGAAGACGGCTATATGGTTATTCGCGATAGATCCAAAGACATTATCAAGTCGGGTGGTGAATGGATATCAACAGTCGAATTGGAAAATATAGCCATTGCTCATCCTCATATCGTTAATGCCGCTGCCGTTGCTGCTCGCCATGAGTTGTGGGATGAACGTCCCATTGTTGTTGCGGTAAAAGCGCCAAATACCTCTCCTGTTGAGGCCGATATATTGGCCTTCTACAAAGGCAAAATTCAATCATGGCAGATCCCTGATGCTGTTATTTTTGTCGATACATTGCCTATAGGTGCCACTGGAAAAGTGCAAAAGGTTGAACTGCGTAAACAGTTTGGTGAACACCTGATAGAAAAAGGAAAAAACAATGCTTAATACGGCAATTAAAGATGATGCCTTTACCGAAGCGCCACGTAATATTCCGTTGGATCAAGCGCTTGCTGAGCTATCTGCCGCCAAGGACGAATGGGCGCAAACAAGCATTGAAAAGCGTATCGCTATATTACTTGAAATCAAAGACCGCCTTTTACCGATCGCGAAGGACTGGGCCGAAACAGCCAGTCGTATGAAAGGGATCCCCGAAGATTCCGCACTGGTTGGTGAAGAGTGGATTTCTGGCCCCTATCCCTTGATGTCTGCCTGTAATGGTTTAGTAGAGACATTGTCGAAAATGGAAGGAAAGGGCTTTCTTAAATCGTTGAAAAAACGCCAAACTCAAAGCGGGCAAACAGCGGTGCGAGTGCTACCACACACCATTTGGGATCATCTGCTTTTGTCTGGCGTTTCAGCAGAAGTTTGGATGGAAGATGGCGTTACCCTCGATAACCTTGCTCAGCACACAGCAAGCGCTTACAACACGCCCGCGAATCAACGCCATGGTAAAGTTGCGCTCGTTTTGGGGGCAGGCAATATCGCAGCAATTGCTCCGTTGGATGTATTGCATAAACTCTTTAGCGAACATCAGGTGGTCATTCTGAAGATGAACCCGGTGAATGAATATCTTACGGATTTTTTAAACGACACGTTTAAGCCTCTAATTGATATCAATGTATTGCGCATTGTTAAAGGCGGTGCCGATGTTGGCGGGTACCTATGTGAGCATGGTGACGTGGACGAAATCCATATCACAGGTTCTGGCGCATCCCATGATGTGATTGTCTGGGGGGCAGGGGAAGAAGGCCTGCGTAACAAGGCGGCTGGAACGCCCAAGCTCGCTAAACCTATTACATCGGAACTGGGCGCGGTTTGCCCAACGATTGTTGTGCCAGGACCATGGACTGCCTCAGACTTAACGTTTCAAGCTGAGAATATCGCTACGCAAAAAATGCACAATTCTGGTTTTAACTGCGTTGCCTGCCAGATGCTTATTTTGCCCAAACAATGGGACAAAAAGCCAAAACTGCTTAAAACGATCGAAGAGACTATCGGTAACATGGATCCGCGGCAGCTATATTACCCCGGGGCAGATGACCGTTTATCTGCTTTTGAAAGCTACGCACACAATGTGACTAAGTTTGACCGCGGGGCGATTCGAGCTTGCTTGGTTGGCAGCGAGACAGAGTCTACGGATGATAAATATCGCATGACAGAAGTTTTTGCTCCTGCCCTTGCCACCCACGAAATTGACATCTTGGATCCAGAGGCTTATCTGCGGGCTGCCATTACGTTTTCCAACGAAAAGCTCTACGGTACACTGGGCAGTAACATCGTTATTCACCCTAAAACCATCAAGCAGATTGGCAAAAAGCGTTTTGAGTCCATTATTGCTGAATTGCGTTATGGCACTATTGCTATTAATACCTGGAGCGGGCTTGGTTTCCTCACCACTGCTTGCCCTTGGGGAGCGTTTCCAGGCCATACATTGCAAGACGTGCAAAGCGGCATAGGTTTCGCACATAACACCTTTATGTTCGACCAGCCCGAACGCGTTATTGTGCGGGCGCCTTGGCGACCGTTTCCGCGTAATTTGTTGTCTGGGGATATAACATTATTGCCAAAACCGCCATGGTTTGTGACCAATAAAAAACAGCATAAGGTGGGCATGTTACTAACGCAATTCCAACATACTCCAGGTTGGCTAAAGTTGCCGCGTATTTTCCTTAACGCGTTACTTGGCTAAATAAACTGTCGGTGCGCCAGAGAGTTCCTCTCTGGCGCAGTTGGTTAGCCCTTATGTGCCCCTTATACCAATCTATTCTAACGCTGCTGAAGAGCATTTATGCATATCACCACGGGACAATAAAAGTCCCATTTTTGGATGCTAAGCCGTTTTTGACGTTGAAATATATTTTATAAAAATCTGGGATAGACGTAACGTAACAATATTGCATTTACAATCGAAGCTGAAACTGTAGGTTTTGTTGTTAACAGCAACTGCATCTTTGTCGCTGTTAATTTAAGACGCTTTAATTTGGTAATCAGCAATAAAGTCCAAAACTTGCTGCGCATTTAATGGCTTTGCCATCAAAAAGCCTTGACCTAAATCACAGTGCAATCGTTGTAGTTGTTGATATTGTTCTTGGGTTTCTATTCCTTCGGCGGTAATTTGTAACTTCAAAGTTTTACCGAGTTGAATAATTGAATGCACAATCGCTTGTGCTTTGTCGCCGGGAATGTCAGCGTCAAGCAGGCTAATAAACGAACGATCTATTTTTAGTTTATCCAAAGGGAAGTCATGTAAGTAGGAAAACGACGAGAAGCCAGTGCCAAAGTCATCTATCGCTACGCGACCGCCCGCGAGGCGAAAGTCACTGAGCATGGTAAGTATCTTACTGCTATTACTCATAATTGACGACTCCGTCAGCTCTAACTCTAATCGATGATGGGGCAAAGCGGTGTTTTCCAAGGTGCTGTTAACAGTTTCAGCTAAATTTGAATTCTCCAGTTGTACGCCTGAAACGTTTACCGCGACGCTGATTGATGCAGGCCATTGCATACAATCTAAGCATGCCTGTTCTAGTACCCATGCTCCGAGTTCAATAATCAACTGGCTACACTCAGCTAAAGAAATAAATTCATCTGGTGAAACCAAACCTAACGTGGGATGTTGCCAGCGTACCAACGCTTCAAAACTAACTAATTGTGATGTCTGCAGATCAAATTGCGGTTGATACATTAGAAAAAATTGCTGTTTTTTAATTGCTGTTTTTAAATCGTTAAGTAATTGCTGTTTGTGTAGTGATTTTTCTTTTAGGGTTGAGGTAAATACACAGATTCTATTTCGACCCTCCTCTTTGGCATGATAAAGCGCCATATCTGCAGTTTTAAGTAACTCTTCGACGGTATTGGCATTTTGTGGAGCAAAACTAATACCAATACTGACTCGTATATCCAAGCTATGGGCGCTTAGAATGGTTGGCTCTGCTAGTACTATTTGTATCAAATGACTAAACTTACGTGCCCATTGCTGGGTAACATTCTGGGTAATCAGTATGGCGAATTCATCCCCACCTAAGCGCGCTAAAACGGCGTCAGAGGGTAAGATATTAGTCAGACGCCTAGCAATCACGCACAGTAATTGGTCACCTACATGGTGTCCCATTGAATCATTAACATGCTTGAAATTGTCTATATCAAGCATCATCACAAAACACGGTTGCGGGTTGTTAATGCTTAAAGCTATGGTGTTTAATTCTTTTATAAAGCGGTATCGGTTAGCTAGCCCTGTTAACGAGTCTTCATTGGCTAGCCTCACCATTTCTAATTCTCGCTGATGTTGTTCAGTCACGTCAGTGGTAATTCCACGCCACCCATTCGTGCCTTGACGATTTTGAAGCAAGGGTTTACCAGTAAACGCCCACCACCGGGTTTCACCTTGTATTTGTACGCGTATTCGAAGATCGTTAAATGGCACCGTGAGAGCTAACCGTTGACGCAGTTTATGTAAATCAGAGGGCGCAGTTTCGATTGATGTATCAATAATACTCGCCAAAATAGCAATAAAATCATGTTGGGCTAGTTCGTGTGCTGATTTTCCAGTGGCGTTAATCAAATGAATGGACACATGTTGAATACGAGCTTGACTGTCTATTTCCCAAAGCCAGTCGTTAGCGTTTTCCTCAAAGTCATTGAGTAATAAGCTAATTAACTCACTTTGTTGCCTCATCTTCTTTCTGGTTACTAGCGCATGAATAAAGCGATTTGACGTTATCAGTACTGTCGCACACAGGAATAAACTGTAGCCAATGGCTAAGTAACCCAGAAAGGTAAAATCGCTCGAGGTAGTCAATATACCTATGCCGAACACACCTGACAGCAGCATGCTCCATAACAAGCCAGCTAATGGAATACTGGCAAACATCCAGCAACCCGTTGCAGAGAATGCAGCAATTATGGCCACAAGTAATATTCTTTGGTTATCAGCAAGCAGAGAAAATAATTGCAGGGATAAATAGCCGTAAAGTAAAGCCGCGAGGCTCAAATTAAAGATTAATATGTAATGGGTAGCGATACCGTATCTGGCCCATTGTCGATGTAAGATAAAGCGCCGCCAAAGCATCAAATTATAGCTAGCAATGAGGGTCAAACCACAGGCCCAAATAATAAAGGTAGAAGGCGGTACTATTTCTGAAGTGGTAAAGAAGGCTAACGCAATTATTAAATAGGTCGCCAAGCTGGCCAATGGCACAACCTGCAACACCGCAAGGAACTGGCTTCTACGGAATTTAGCTGCCGCTTCTTTGCTCGCCAGCGGTGCCATCCAACAAGATTTGAGTAAATAAATCAACGCCTGCGTTTTTGTTTTACGTTTAACGTCTTGATTCATTAAGTTATATAGATGGATTAGAGAAATTAATTACTAGTTTAATACCCTAAGTTACTATGCGCCAGTTTGGTTTAGAGTTAGGGGGAAGCAATTAGAATATCGACTGAAAACCTCGGTTAGATCCTGTTCAAACTCGATTATTAAACATAAAACCCCCTTTGTTAGGTTTTGGTTTACGTTTTGACCAGAGTGAATAAGCAAGTGTAAACGTTATTCTTTTAAACTGAACTTATCTAAATTTCATGTATAGGTATTGTACAGAACGTTTATAGTCCACATATTACATTCAACAAATTTGGAGTAATAAGTATGTTTCGAATAATGATGTTTCTGGCCACCAACATTGCCGTGATGGCATTGATTAGTTTAGTGTTTAGTCTGTTTGGCTTTCAAGGTTTGTTGGCACAAAATGGCGTTGACTTAGACCTACAAGCCTTGCTGGTTTACTCGGCGGTAATAGGGTTTAGTGGCTCGATTATTTCACTGCTACTGTCTAAATTTATGGCTAAGCGCAGCATGGGCGTTCATGTTATCGAACGGCCTGAAAATAACACAGAAAGATGGCTATTACGTACTGTTGAGCATCAAGCTAAACAAGCCAATATCGGTATGCCCGAAGTAGGCATATTTGTACATGCAAGCCCTAACGCTTTTGCCACAGGTTGGAATAAAAATAACGCCTTAGTTGCTGTAAGCACAGGCTTAATAGAAAACATGACCCAAAGTGAAGTAGAAGCAGTTCTTGCCCACGAAATTAGCCATGTTTCTAATGGTGATATGGTCACCATGACACTTATTCAAGGGGTATTGAACACCTTCGTTGTGTTCTTATCTCGGGTGATTGGGCATGTAGTTGATCGCGTAGTGTTCAAGGTTGAACGGGGTCACGGGCCAGCGTTTTGGATCGTGTCTATTATTAGCCAAGTGCTGTTGGGCATTCTGGCTTCAATGATCGTCATGTGGTTCTCACGCTATCGCGAATTTAAAGCCGATGCGGGTGGCGCGAGTTTGGCAGGGCGTAACAATATGATTGCAGCGCTTAAACGCTTAAAACAAAACCAAGATGCGCCCCCTATGCCAGAAGAAATGGCCGCGTTTGCCATTAGCGCTGGAAAAGTACAAAAGCTGTTTTCAAGCCACCCACCGCTCGACAAGCGGATTGAGGCGTTGCAAAAAGGCTAAATGTTCCGGAAGCATCCGTATTTGTGTCTTACTGACTTAAGAGTCTTAATCCGTAGAACCCAAATCATTAATAAACTGCTAGAATTGCCGACCAAAATGGTCGGCAATGTAAACAGTCGATTAAGTGTAATTTTACAAGAGTATTGGTTCTGAATATTAAGCAAGTAGATGTCATCGTATTAGGGGCCGGCGCAGCCGGTTTGTTTTGTGCCGCGCAAGCAGGAAAACGCGGGCGTAGCGTAGCTGTGCTGGATCACGCTAAGCGCATCGGTGGCAAAATTTTGATGTCTGGCGGTGGTCGTTGTAACTTCACCAATATGTATGCTTCCCACGAGAATTTTTTGTGTGACAACAAACATTTCTGTAAGTCAGCACTAAGCCGTTATACCCAATGGGATTTTATCAGCCTGGTTGCTGAGTATGGTATTGCCTATCACGAAAAGACCCTCGGCCAACTATTTTGTGACGACAGCGCTAAAGATATACTCAATATGTTATTTAGTGAATGCGAAAAAGCTGGGGCGAGTGTGACCAATCAATGTGACGTTTTGAGCATCGAAAAAACCGCTACAGGCTTCACGTTGCACACCAGTAAAGGCGAATACCAGTGTGAATCACTGGTCATTGCCACCGGTGGTTTGTCTATGCCCAAACTCGGCGCAAGCCCCTTTGGTTACAAAATAGCTGAGCAATTTGGTTTAACGGTCAAACCCACGCGCGCAGGCTTAGTGCCTTTCACCCTACATGAACAAGATAAAAATGTTTTAGCCGAGCTAAGCGGTATTTCTCTGGATGCGAGTGCCAGTTGTAACAACACTAGCTTCAACGAGAATATTCTGTTTACTCACAGAGGCTTAAGCGGCCCTGCGGTGCTACAAATTTCATCTTTTTGGGAGCCAGGTCAAGCTGTCGAATTTGATTTATACCCGAACGGCGACTTGCACGAACAGCTGCAAAAAGCGCAACAGAGCCAGCCAGATGTATTGCTAAGTAACGCTCTTTCTGCGTTTTACCCCAAACGCTATGTACAAGCTGTATTGCCGTATTTAGGTATTGAGAATAAGCCCCTAAAACAATACCAAGGTAAAAGCTTAAATGACGTTGCACAAGCCTTTCACCAGTGGCAATTAAAACCCAACGGCACTGAAGGCTATCGCACCGCAGAGGTCACCTTAGGCGGCGTCGACACCGATTTTCTATCCTCTAAAACCATGATGGCCAAAGACGTTGCAGGCCTATATTTCATTGGCGAAGTCATGGACGTCACGGGCTGGTTAGGGGGGTATAATTTCCAGTGGGCTTGGAGCAGTGGTTGGGTAGCAGGGCAAAATGCTTAGATTGTTTCCCGCATTCAAGCATTAATGAATACGCAGCGTGAAGTCGATAGTTTCAACAAGGATCCCTTGAGGTTTAAAGGGTGTTTAATTTCTCTTACTTATTGATGTTCCATAGTTTTACGGCTAAGTTCTTATAGAACAATATGATTAAAAATCCGTCGGTTATGTAGTTTCTAGCTAAGCTAGGTCAATTCAACATGGAAGGAGAAGGTAAGTTGAGCGGAATTCGCTACTCCATGCTTTTCGTAAGTCTCGTTTACCGCAAATTGGTGGACCTCGTGAAGCGTTTCAGCGTGTTCTTTGGCGTCGTTATAGGGTTATTATTCTCAATGACTGCTACAGCGACATTAGGCGCTCAAGTGACGATTCTTTACCCTAAACCTCTTTCTATCAAAGACCACAGACCTCTTTATCCTTTACGCTTGTTGCAACTTGCACTGAGTAAACTCGATAAACCCTATGTCTTAAAACCGAGCAAGGTACAAATGACCCAAAGCCGCGCGCTGCGTATGGTCGGCACACAGAAGGCTGCGGATGTTATTTGGACCATGAGCACAGAAGAAAGAGAGCAAAACTATATACCTATTCGTATTCCAATTTATAAAGGTTTAATTGGTTGGCGATTATTTTTGATCCATGCCAGTCAACAGAGCAAATTTGATTACGTAACTGGCTTGGTTGAATTACAGCACCTTACCGCGGGGCAAGGTCACGATTGGCCAGACAATTATATTTTGAACAACAGTGGTATCGAAGTGATGACATCCTCGAGTTATGAACGTTTGTTCGATATGTCTGACAGCGAACGTTTTGACTTTTTTCCACGCTCTATTATCGAAATATGGGGTGAGCTGGAAGCTTGGCCCGAATATAACCTCGCCGTTGAAAAGACTATTCTGCTGCGGTATCCCACGGCCATGTATTTTTTTGTCAATAAAGATGATCAAGCGCTGGCGGATGACATAGAACGAGGTTTGAAAATAGCCATCGAAGACGGTTCATTTGAACAGATGTTTCTGAAGCACAATGAGTGGCTTATTCAAAGAGGGAATTTGAACGGACGCAAAATTATTGACTTGCCTAACCCGCTAATTCCTTCGCAGACACCATTATCTGACACCACTCTTTGGTATCAGCTCACAAAATAAAAAAGTGCTACAATCGCGCTACAGCGCTGATGATGCCGTTGGGAACTAACATAAAGGTAGCGAAATGCCCGAAGAAAAAGCCACTGGTAAACTTACCACTCGTACACTCGCCATGCCGTCTGACACAAACGCTTCAGGTGATATTTTTGGCGGTTGGGTACTATCACAAATGGATATTGCAGCAGGTATATGTGCCGGCCAAAGAGCACAAAGTCGTGTGGTGACTGTGTCAGTAGATAGCATGAGTTTTATTCGCCCTGTAAAAGTTGGCGATATTTTGGGTCTTTATACGAGTGTTGTACATTTAGGGCGCACCTCAATGGTGATAAACGTTGAGGCGTGGGTAAGACGTGATCGTATTGGTCTGCGTGAAAAAGTCACTCAAGGGCATTTTAAATTTGTTGCTATCGACGATAACGGCGTACCTACACCATTGCCGTTAGAAAACGAATTACCAGATTATGTACTCGGAAACTTTTAATTACCTAAGGGCGTACCTGTAGCAAATAACAAAACGGGGCGACACATTTATATGTCACCCTCATCTGCGTATTCGCGATAGATAAGCTGATTAGAACGAGTAACGCGCGGCGATACCCATAATGTCGTTGTCGTCTGACGTACGATAAGAAATGCTTACCGCTGCTTCAGGCGTGAAGTAATAACTTGCGCCCAAGTTCAAATATGTATCGTCATCGTCGTCTAAATCGATATACGAAACACCGCCGTCTAATTCAATATTCGGTGTTACACGAGAACGGATACCCGCTGTTAGGCCGTAACCGTTTTGGTCATATGATTCGAGTTCTGCCTCTTCATAACTGACCACACCGTAAACGTCAGTGTTACTTGAAGCGGCCATCCGGTAACCCAGTCCTAGGCTCAGTTGATTAAAATCAATATCACGGTTAGCAACTTCATCTGAGGTATCGGTGTAGGAACCATTCAAAAACACATTTTTACCCACCAAAGCCGAGCCGGACACTTTAAAGCCGTCAGGGTCGTAGCTGGTGTCGTCTACATCAATTTTGGCGTAACCGCCTTCTACGTAATTAAAATCAGGAGATGCTGCGTAAACAGAAGGAACTGAGATCACGGTCGCTGCTAGTAAAGCAATTTTTGAAGCTTTCATTGAAATTCCTTAAATAAAAAAATTGATTGAGTGAGCAACATAAAGCAGACGTGTATGCACATTAAAAGCGAACACAGAAAATGAAAATCTACTTTTGTCCTCGCCTAATAGATGATGTTAACAGTCTGATTTTCAATAGAAAAAGTTGTACTTTATGAGATATTTTTTTAGTATCTAAACGTGATAAATTGTTAACGGATATGTAATGTTCGCTTTTTCAATTAGTTGAGAAGGTAAAGCTGACGTTTTAGCCCGAGCGATCAGCGTTTTTAACTGGGTATTTAAGGAAGAAAAATGAAAAAATTTATATTGGTACTACCTTTGGTGTTTGGATTAGCCGCATGTGGTACTCCCTCAGTTGAAGACTTGGTAGATGACCCTGAGCTGCTAAGTGAAATATTAGCAGAATGTACGACTAAGCTAATGAAAGGCGAAGATGCGAAGACACAAGAGTGTAAAAATGCGACTGAAGCGCAAAAGCAAATTCTAAATAACGTGATGAAAGGTTTGCTAGGTAACTAATCATTACCTAACGGCAAACTAAAAAATGCCCAGTGATGTGTATCACTGGGCATTTTTTATGGGTTATATCGTTAGGTCTGGGATTAAAATTTACTGTTTATCGCCTCGATAAGCGCGTGGATACGTTCGGCGTTCTTGCCTAAATCGCTCATACCAACGCGAGATTTACTGCGTATATCTAAGTAGCTTTCTTCTCCAGTGGTGCGAATACGCACAACAACGTCATCCTTAAAGCCAAACCAGCCAGTGGTATCTGTGGCTTCAATAAGTCCTAGAGATTTATCAGCATTGACTAATTCCCAACCTAAATCGTTAATAGAGGCCTCGGCAGCATCAAATAACTGTTCTGTGTCTTGAGGATACTTTTGAGTAATCAATTCTGGGTAGGCTTCGCGTTGTTGTTTAGCCGTTTCTTCGCCAGCGTATTCTACTGGGTTTGGCGCATCAGCACGAAGGGCTACAATGGCGACAAACTTAGGAGGATTAACCAAATCGGTAGAAATATCATGAATAGGGGGTACTGATTTCGCTTTTCCCATCATGCTCATTGGTAAACCGACGGCAACAATAGCTAATACGGCTGATACAGCAACAGCTGACCAACTGATGTTTTTGCGTAAGAAAATTAGTTGAATAAGGATAAGTACTAACGCTGCAATACCGGCGTATACACCAAAACGTAGAGCGGTAAATGCAGGTCCTAGCTCTAAAATACCAAACTTGTATAAGGGGCCAGGTAAAGCGACGAGTAAAATCGCCAGTAAACTGACAAGGCTAACCAATGTCTTCATAAGATGTTCTCCGTTCTTATTGTAATATTCGAATTTTATAAATCGAATTTTGTTAACGCATGATATATGAACCAACTGATACTATCAGTAACAGTTTTTGGACTTAAGTTTGTTATTAATTATGTATTTAGATAAGTAATCAAAATGAAGTACGTCTGGTCAATCTCGATTTAAGTGTTGCGAGTTTTAGTGGCAACCAATGTGTTGTAACCTACCCAGATACGTATGATCGCCGTTAGCCAGCAAATAACGGCGAACACGCTGGCAATAGGCACAAAGTGGCTGGGAAACAAGCAAAACAGACACAGTACAAGAATCGTTTCAAAACCTTCCGCTAGCCCCCCCATATAATGCAGACTCTTCTGCGGATAATTAGGGCTATCAATGCCGTGCTTACTGGCCATAATCGCAAAGGCTAAAAAACTGCCCCCTGTAGCCATAAACGACAACATCAAAAAACTACCTGCAATAGCGTTTTGCATTGGCGTTGCACAAACAAAGGCAAATACAATGGCAGAGTAAAAGATAAAATCTAGGGTAATATCTAGAAACCCACCGGCGTCTGAAGGTGAGGTTTCTCTCGCTATGGCGCCATCTAGCCCATCTCCCAGCCGGTTTAATAAAATCAGACATAACGCTAATATATAGTGGCCGTAAAAAATAGCGGGTACCGCTAGCATGCCAATAATGAAACCGACTAATGTTACGCCGTCGGCAGTGACACCACGCCTAATGAGTTGTTTAGCTAGGCTGCAAAGTGGCTTCTTTAATAGCCTATTTAGTATGGGGTCAATCATGGTTTACCTTGTTAATTAGAGTATTTTCACCTGCTTACAGGTTTCACTACCGAACACACGCCTGCTTATAACTTCACTTTATACTGTGATAATAGGTGGCTAAATCCAAATGTTGAGCTTGGGGTGGTATGTTGTTGATGTCGTGGCTAACCATTATGCTGGGCACTCCTCGCTCTTGTAACTGTTTAAAAGCCCACTGACTAACGAGTGCTCCGGTGCTTGGGTCAAGCGCAGCGAAAGGTTCGTCCATCAATAATGCCTTGGGCTGGTTAGCCAATGCTCTTATCAAGCCTACTCGAGAACGCTCGCCGCCACTAAGTTGGTCAGAATAGTGCTGGGCAACATAGCCCATATCAATATTATCTAACATGCTAATTGCTACGTCACGGCGCTGACTTTTGTTCAATTTTTTACCGTTCGCTCCTGTTAATGAATAGGGTAAAGCAAAACAGATGTTGTCTAACACGTTTAAATGGGGGAATAGATGCACGTCTTGCATAAGTAAACCGATACGACGTTTTTCGATGTTAAGGTCGTTAAGTGGAATGTCATTCAGCGTGATATCACCGCTAATATCGGCATGAAGAATTTCATCACCCAATATCCAATGCAGAAGCGTTGACTTACCCATGCCGCTTGGTCCTGTCAGCACGAGCAATTCGCCACTTTTTAAGTTGATATCTGGTAGTGCAATACGGCCACTATCGATCTGAATATGACAATTACGGATGCTCAGCATCGAAACTTCCTCGAATACGTTGGGCCAGTATGCTGGCAATTAAAAATGCAATAAAAGGAAGGGCAGCTTGCACGATTATGTAGACCGCTGTAATGCTTTGCTCGTTGCCAGAGGCGATAGCTACCGCTTCTGTAGTAATGGTGGTGACTCGCCCAGCACCAATCATAAGTGTGGGAATATATTGCGCAACACTAACGGAAAATGCGATAGCCAAAGCACTTAGTAGTGCGGGGCGCAACAACATGAAGCGTATTCGCCACCAACGTTGCCAATAGGTGTAACCAAAACTTGCGGCAACCAATTCGTAGTGTCGGTTCAGGCTTTGAAAAGGTCCCCGTAATACTAAGTAGCTATAAGCGAACGTGAAGGGCAAATGAGACAGAATGATCCAACCGGTACTGTAGCTACCTGATAAACCTGTATGGGCTACTTGCCAACCGTACACCATACTCAATTGCGGCAACAATATTGCCATTAACCAAATATAATCGGGTAGCTTACGTTTAGTTTGTTGCTGCAGTTCTAAGGCGAGTAGGGTGACAGCAACGCCCAAAATACTGCTAAAAAATGCAATGTTTAGGCTATTTAGTAGCGGCCTCTGCATAAAGAACCATTCATCTTGCCAAAGGGCAAATGACCAGTTAGCAGTACTCAGGGTACTTTGACTATTCCAGCCCATAGACCAGAGCAAAAAAGTTGCTAAGATCGCTACAGTTAACAAGCTGAAAAAACCTAACCATGCTGTAAATATCTGGCTTATGCGAGCAATTTTAAATGGGTTGGCCATAATTGCGTTAGTGCGTAAACGCATTACAGCAAAGCATTCATGTACATAGATACTGAATATTAATAGGCCAAGCATAACCAGTAAAACCAGATTGCCCAAAAATGCATTTGCTTGCTCATAGGTGGTAAAACCTGTTTGCCAGTTGTAAAGCACGACAGCGTAAAGTTGTGGAATATTTGGCCCGATAAGTAAGCTAAGATCCAGTACCGATAAGGTATAGGCCATTGCGGCCAGCAATGCCAAACGCGACTGCTTAAGCATAATGGGGAAAATTAATAGCCACCAACTTGCCCTCTTGGTATAACCTAGAGCCTTGCCTTGCAGTAACCAGTCTTTGATGGCGAGTTGGCGGCCCAGTGCGCTTAATATCAGCAGAAAAAACGGGACTTCTTTGATGCTGATTGCTAGTACCATTGTGAAAAGGCTTTTTCGGGGTAAACCTAACCAGTCAGGGGCAGCTTGATCAAATAATCCCCAGAGAGCATTGAACACCATGCCACCTGAACTAAACAAATACACTAAACCTAACGCAACGGCTAAATGAGGCAGCGATAGCAACGGAGCAAGTCGTTTTTCTAATGTTTGCCAGCGTGGATTAAAACGATATTGGCTATAAACCATAAAGGCTACGTACAGCGCTAAAAGGGGGGCAGCCAAAGAAATGAATAACGTGTTGGTGATGGATAACGTCAATCCGTTGTACGCAAAGAAACGTATTACATCAGCCCCCGAGATAGGAACAGATGGCCATAACCCGACTATTACGCCAAATAGGGGCATGCCTGCTACAAGCGCAACAATTAGCCAGCCCGTACTAAGCGTTAGGCGCCGTATTTTTGTTGCCATTTATCTTCGATAACTTGTTGCCATGAACTATGTAGTTCTTGTTGCGCCGGTAAAGTAGAAGCGTCATCTAACAAGGAGGTAATAACGCTCGGATCACCCCAACTACCCTTAAGTTTTTGCTTTTGTGCCAGCTCACTTAATAGAAAATGAATCACGACCTTAGCGCCAGCTGAGTTTTGTGCTGCTTTGGGTATGGCTAAGTTGTGGCTATTGGTGATAGCACCTTGAGCGAAATACAGACGCTGTGAGGTGGTAGGAATGCGTTTTTCACTTTTTTCTTTTACTATTTCGTTCGGATTAAAACTGACCGTCATCACAAATTGCTTTTGCTGAAATAATGATAGCTGCTCTGTATTTGAGCTTGGGAATGCATTGCCTTGTTGCCAGCTGAGCGGATGAAGTTGGTCAAGGTAATTCCATAACAAAGGCAACAGATCTTCTTGGGCTTGAGGCGTTGCAGCAGAAAAGAGACGTTGATCTTTGTTGCTTAGAGCAACCAATAGCTGTTTTAAAAAAGTCGTGCCATGAAACTCAGGCGGGCGAGGATAGCTAACGCGCCCGGGGTTTTGCTTAGCGGCTGCCAATATACTGCTTGGCGACACTGTGTTTTGCTTGGATCCACTATGAGAAAATAGGCTCTCGTCAGCAATTATATTGAATTGGCCAACTCCCCAAGGTACTTCGAAGCCCTCTATTGGCACACCGAAATCGTTTTGTAGGGGCAATTTTTGTGTGGCAAGCAATGCGCTATTAGGGATTGATGACCAAAGGTTGCCAAGTAACAGACGTTGCTCTTTTAGATAACTGAAATTTTCGCCATTTACCCACAGTAGGTCGATAGCACTTTTACTGCCATCTTCGGCTTTTAAACGACTGACGGCTTCACTAATATCCGCTACTTTTACATGGCGTAAGCGTACATTGTAACGACTGGCGATTTCCCGGGCTGCCCAGCGTAAATAGTCGTTAACTGGCTTCGAGCCACCCCATGCATAAAAATACACCGTTTCGCCCTTAGCTTCCGCCAAGGTTTGCTGCCATTGTGTGCTGCTCTCAAGCTGGATGGATGGTGTATCTGGCACTTGCTGTGCGTTTACGCCAGGCAATACTGCCAAAATAGATACAGCCGTTAATACAATCAAAGCCGCTAATTGATTTGAGCGTTTTAGGTTGCTAAAAAAGCACAACGATTTAGAAGTTAGCCACATCATTTAAACGCCAGTCGTAATCTTTAAATATGATGGGGTAATCGGCACTTTGAATTAACGCGCGCTGCATCTGTGGATTGTTGTCACCTTCTATTAATGCGTCGCTGTAGGCACTCAGTAAATCGAACAACGAATTAAAGCCTCCGTCGCCTTTTTCAAAATCACCCCGATACCATTTGAAAATCGAAGATAATGAAGCTTGACCATCAACCAGTATTTCGTTTCGGCTATTATCAGCTAAAAATAACTGCATTTGGTTATCGAGCTGTTGTACCAGTTGGTCGGCGACAAAGGCTTCGTTTCGAAGGGGAGGGCAGGAAACAGCAGCACAAACCAAAGCGGCATGAATACGAGGCTCTTTGAACCATTTTCGTACCATGTTGTGCTCGATGTCGTCTAAATTATGCTTTTCACCAAAGAGTGTGAAAAACTTCTTTTCCCACGGGGTAGTGAATAAACTGCCTAAATCACGGATAGATTCAGCGTCTGCGGTGAATTCTTGCCAGTTATCCACGATGAGCTTTAAGGTAAAGCCATTGTATGCATTGATCAAAAAACTTAGTTCTTGGGTTTTGCTCCAAGTATCGTACTGACTTTTTGTGACGTTTGAATACGAGGTTAGTAGGGTGTTTAACGTCTCCTTTTGCATGGCAAGTTTTTGGTAGTCGACTCGAGTTTGTTTTTTGTCTTTTGAAACCTGAACAATCTCTTTTAACAGTTGGTCAAAGCCAGCATAACTGTGATCAAAGTCAGCTGCATGCAGCTTAGCTGCGAGCGACAGCAATATGAGAGCGCTGAAGGTGGCAGTGTAACGTGCTAACCATTTCGAGGTACTATGTGACGTATTCATGCTATTCCTCGTGTAAAAAATCGTTCATTTGAATATAAATAAGTAAAATCGAAGCTATCGTTCTATCAATAGCTTCGGCATTTACTGAATAGTCGAAGGCACACTCAAATGAGCATGCCCTGTTTACCTAATATGCTACTTACGGCGCCACGTATGGAAGCGTTCAAGAAAGGCTAGCACTTTTTGCGGTGCATGGTCTTTTTTCCAGTTCCCCGCTACGTTTTTATTGGCTTCAGCCATCGTCGGATAAATATGAATGGTGCCCAGTATTTTGTTTAAGCCTAGGCCGTGCTTCATGGCTAATACGAATTCAGCCAATAGTTCGCCTGCATTGGCTCCTACAATAGTGGCCCCTAGAATTTTATCTTTACCGGGTTTGGTTAGCACTTTAACAAAACCACGTGCGTGATCATCAGCCAAAGCTCGGTCGAGTCCACCAATGTCGTAACGGGTGACTTCTACTTCAATACCTTGTTGTTTAGCAGAGGTCTCGTTCAAACCCACTGTCGCTATTTCTGGCTCAGCAAAGGTTGCCCAAGGAATAACACTGTAATCAACTTTAAATATTTTAAACGGTCTGAATAACGCATTTACCGCAGCATACCAAGCCTGATGACTAGCTGTATGGGTGAACTGATAAGGGCCTGCTACATCGCCAGCCGCTAAGATATTCGGATACTTGGTTTGTAAAAACTCATTGGTAATGACGGTACGGTCAGTCTCAATACCTAATTTTTCTAAACCAAAACCGGTTAGGTTGGCTTGACGGCCGACGGCCACTAAAATTTTGTCGAAAGGTATGCGTTCTTCTTTACCTTCAAACTCAACCAATAACACATTGCCTTCACTGGTGCTTTCGACCGCCATCGCACTGGTATTAAGGCGTAAGTCGATACCGTCCTTTTCCAGCTGAATTTGTAAGTGCTTAGCTGCATCTGGATCTTCTTTGCTCAGTACCTGATCACCGCGTTCAATTTGGGTAACGTGCGTACCTAAACGACCGAATGCTTGGGATAATTCACAACCAATCGGCCCGCCACCCAGTACGATTAAGCGTTTAGGCTGCTCAGTAATTTCCCAAAGGTTATCAGCGGTTAAATAATCGATGTCTTTTAAACCTGGAATATCAGGCACGAATGCGCGGGCACCGGTCGCAATAACGATATTGCGTGTGGTGAGTGATTGCACCCCGTCTTCGGTTTGAATGTCCACTTGCCAAGGTGACACTATAGTCGCGCTACCGATAGCAACTTTTACACCAAGGGATTCGTAACGCTCAACAGAATCATGGGGCTCGATAGACTTAATAACGTTATGAACTTTGTTCATAACGGCTTCAAAATCTATCTTTGGCGCATCATAAGTCACGCCTGCATTTTGCGATGTGTGGTGAACGTGGGCGAGTTTACTGGCGTGTAATAAGCTCTTAGACGGTACGCAACCTGTGTTTAAACAGTCGCCACCCATTTTGTGACGTTCAACTAAGGTCACAGATGATTTAATCGCTGCTGCTATATAGGCTGTTACTAAACCTGCTGAGCCGGCACCGATAACAACAAGATTACGGTCGAATTTTTTAGGTTTCTTCCAGCCTTTGTATACACGACGTTGCTGCAAAGCACTAAGAATGAACTTGGCTAAAATAGGGAATATACCCAACAATACAAACGATAGGATAAGATCAGTTGATACGATGTCTGATAATTGGTTTATTTCCACTAATTGGGTACCCGCATTGACGAAAACCGCGGTGCCAATCAGCATACCTACTTGGCTAACCCAGTAGTAAGTCCACGTTTTAATGCCTGTCACGCCCATAACTAAGTTTATGATAAAGAAAGGGAATATAGGAACAAGACGCAAGCTAAGTAAATAAAACGCGCCGTCTTTTTCGATCCCTTTATCAATGGAATCAAGTTTCTTCGAGAAGGTACTTTTTACCCAATCACGCAGTAAGAAGCGCGATGCTAAGAAGGCCAATGTCGCACCTATGCTTGAGGCGAAGGAAGCGAGTAATAAACCCCAACCGAAACCAAACAATGCACCTGCACCCAAGGTTAAAATAGCTGCCCCTGGCACACTTAGGGCGGTGGCGACAGCATAAATGACAAGGTAACCGATAAATGCGACTAACCAATTCGCATTGATATATTCAGCGAGGTCTTGTTGGTTACTCTTTAAACTCTCAAGGGTGAGATACTGATTTAAATCGAATATAAAAAAGCTGGCGATAAGCGCAGCGATAATAACGACTAATATTGTACGTTTACTATTCATGTCTAATTTAGGCCTTAAAATTGTAGGTATAGGTTAACTGAACATTTCGTGGGAGTTCAGGAAAAACCAAGGTTGAACCGAAATAGCCGCCTTCAAAAACGGGACGCCAATTTTTTTCATTTGTTAGATTGTGTACTTCCAAGCGTAAGCTCGATTGCTCTGATAGCGTCACATTGGTGTTGGCATTAATCGTAATCTGGTCGCGTATTAACACAGTCGCTAAATAATCGAGCGGATAACTTTTGCTGTAAATAGCCGAGCCCGAAACGTCCCAGTTTTCTAATATTTGATAACCTGCGCTAACAGAAACAGTCTGCTGTGGTATGCCTTGTACACGTTGATTTGAGGCTGCAAAGCCTGCAAAATTAGGTGCGCCTATACCGGTACCTTGAATAATATCAGGGCGGGAATTATCAAATGCATCGGCGACTTGCTGTGAATCTTGAGCACTGGCTGAGTCGTCATAACGCGCATCTAGGTAGCTGTACCCTAGGTTAGCCCATAAGTTGTCGCCTTGATAAAAGACTTGTGCCTCAAAGCCTTTGGCAATGATGCCTGTGTTGCTGCCGTCACGGTTACGTAAGCTGCGAGTTTGTTCAAATACTGAGGCATCAGCATACCAAGGGGTATTTGCAGGTGAGTACTTGAGACCCAGCTCATACAGTTCATTTTCAGTGGCAAAATTGAGTGGGCTTATTTTGTTATCTGCACCCAGTACCGTGCCGCCTCCCATACTGTTAGACGTTGCTTCGCTATAGCTATAAGTCGCATAGGTAACGATATCGCTGTTAATTTTAAAACGAGCACTGGCTGAGCCAGCGTACAACCATTTACTAAAGCTGTCTTGGGCCGCTATTTGACCTTGTGGAGCTAGAGCATCACGGGCAGTTACGTCGTAATGGTCCGCGCGCAGACCTATCGTGGTGCTGAACCTGTTACTCCAATCACTGTCCTGTTCGGCGAATAAACCTGTTTGCCATGCAGTGGAGTCAGTGGTATCAGACAACGAAAAGTCGTTAATGCCATCACCGTCCACATCGTAGTTTGCGCCGGGTGATACGAAAACACCTGGGCGAAGTTCCACCAACCGAGCTTGTTGTGCATTGGTTAATGGAATGCGGCGCTGCTCTAAGCTGCCCAGTAGATCAATGGGTAAGTCTGCTTCAGTGGTGAACTGGCTGTAGCCTAATACATCATTGTAACGCAGATCCAAACCCCATGTGGTTTGCTGGTCGGCGCTCCAGGTTGAATTAATTTCAACACGGTTTTGTATGGTTTTGGCACCATCGATAATTTCAACAAAGCTATTTGGGGCAATTTCTTCACGGTCTAAATATTGAAAGTAACTACGATTCGTTAGACTATGTACTGAATTTAGCTGGCGTTCATAAGTACTATGCAAAACGTAAGTTTGGGCATTGTTAATGGTGTCTGGGTCGGTTAGCACCCTATTACGAGGAATGTGAACTTCACCCGTAGGTGAGACGACTGCAAATGCACCTGGTACTTGTGAACCATTAGGCTGCACGCCTTGACCTGTTATGTACAAGCCATTATCGATGAGATTTTGTGTAGGGCGATTGATGCCCGCATTATCGGTAAAATCCACATCGAAGTATTCAAAACTGATATCCCAACTAGATTTATCGTCGGGTAATAGGCGATAAGCAACAAATAGGTCTTCACTCTGGTATTCGCTGAAATCGTAATAACTGTCGTTGTCTATGTATTCTGCACTGACTCGAATACCACTTTTACCTTCATCTATAGCGGTATTTACATCAACTTGCCCGCGATAATGCTGCCAACTCCCAGCACTGGCTTGCAGTTTTATATCGGTACCCGACAACGTGGCGACTTTGTTGTTTAAATTGACGAAGCCACCGTTGCGTTGTGTGGTGCCGAGTATTACTGACGGCGCGCCTTTAACGACGTCAATTTGGCCGACACTGTTAAATGACAAGGGGATACCGAAACCGTTATTACCGGCTTGTCGGCGCATTCCTTGCTGAAACAGCTCTCCTAACTGGCCTCGAATGGTGGGTAAACTCGGTGCGCCAAAACCACTGGCTGAGTACGTGTTCGGCACTAAGGTTAATACATCTTGTAGGTCGTCAATGGACAACTGCTCTAACATATCGCTTGAAATCGAGGTCAGCGTACGAGCAATATCCGTTAAGCTTTTATCTTTACCGAATGGACCGTCGATCACCGCGTTTTTGGGGGACATGATCAAAGTGGGTTGCGCTGAGCCGATAACAGTCACATGTTCGACACTGTTGTCCTGCTCTTGGGCGCCGGCACTAAAAGCCATCGCTAAGCTTGCACTCACAAACAAGCTGTGCGGTAAAGTCGACATATTTTATCCTTTATAAATGATTCTGTGCTTAGAGACCCAGTAACCTTGTGTTTTATTACACGATTATTCAGTACAAATAGCTTAGATTAGTACTAAATGTTATATATCTGTTACGTTTTATAACTGATTTAGTTTAATTTTTTATTAATATGCCATATTGGTCATTGTAACGATCGTTTTGATTAAGTTGAAAGAGTAAGTAAAAGTCTTAATAAACAATATTTTACCTCCAAAGGCCTAATATCCCATAAACCATTTTTATTATATTGAAGACGTAACGGGTTAGGGCGGTAAAAAAGCGTTAAAAGTAGCTAATTTTAGGCAATTTATAAGGAAGTAGATTCACCCGTGGTGAAATACGGCGTAAACATTATGTATAGGTTCAGCCATTACTATTTAGCCGGCTTTATTAATGCCTGCGTTATGGCGTGCCTGATCCCTGTCATGTCTTTGTATGCGTACCGTTATCTCGGGGCAAGTTCTGTGCAATTGAGTGTGCTGTTGGGTGGATATTCCCTTAGCAGTATTCTTTACGCTACTGTTATTTCTAGAATTGTGGAGCGTCTCGGCGGACACAAGATTTGGCTGCTGGGTACCAGCCTGATGGCCAGTTGCGCAGTACTGCTTTTAAGTACCACGCAAAATTATCTGTTTGCTGCGCTTATCATGATCACACTGTTCGCCCCGTTCCATGCATCAACGTCATTATTAATGGGCTTGGCGTTTCGATATTTTCCAGAAGGTCAAATGACCACGGTAAATGCGCGATTAATGGCGACAATCAGCGCTGCGTGGGTAGTGTGCCCAAGTGTGGCATTTTATATGACTGAGCACCTCGGGTTTAACGTGTTTTTTTATGCCCTTGGGGTTGTGTTAATACTGTTGGCTCTGTTATTTGGTTATTTGCCCGTCTCTGGCAGCGCTATTGCGATAGATTTGAATAGTTGCGCCGAACGGCATAGGCAAGCTTACAAAGCAAAGTCAGGCGATCCAGCTTATCCACTTACTAAAAAAGCCAATGGCATTATGGACTACGCATACTTATGGCCGCCAATACTGCTTTTCACGTTACTTAGTTTTGGCATTAATTTGTATCAACATCTGCTGCCAGTTTATTTTGTTGAAGAAGGACTGCCCGTTAGTCTGGTTGGGGGGCTTTTTATGAGCGCAGCGATTGTTGAAATTAGCTTAATTATCCGCTGCCCTAGTTTACTTTCTCGTTTCTCGTACCATCAGCTATTTATTGTCGCGAGCCTGTGCGGTATTACTTTTTTTATGCTGTTGCCCGTTAGTCAAAACACGTCATATTTATTTTTACTGCAAATTCTAAAAGCCATCATGTACGGAATTATGGCAGGGCTAGGCGTGAATTTATTGCAACGATTACTGCCTAGCGAACCCACTTTTGCCGCTGCGTTGTATCAAAACGCATTTGCCATGGGAATGTTGCTGGCCGGGTTTGCTACTGGGGTGGCAGTTGAATTCCTGCCGCCCCAAGGGCTTTTCAGCATTAGCGCGTTTGTGGTCATGGTGTGCTTAATGATGTTATTACTTTTTAGGCGCGCCTTTATTGTAGCCAAGGCCCCTGATAATATTAAAGGCTGATGCTAATTCTATTGCGACCATCGGCTTTAGCGCGATATAAGGCGGTGTCAGCGGCACAAATTAAAGCTTCAGTGGTACGAAACTGCCCGCCGAATTCAGTCGCAATGCCTTGACTCACACTGACCCTAAAATTTGCAGGTAAGCCCAAATCGCTAAACGTAAGGGTATTAATCTGTTGTTGAATGTCTTTGGCAACAATGTCAGCACTGGCGCTTTTAAAGCGCGGCAGAATTACGGCAAATTCTTCTCCGCCATAGCGTGCTGCTAAGCTGTCATTGGCGGGAAGGCAGTCTTGTATCGTCTTAGCGATCCTCTGTAAGCATTTATCTCCATTGACGTGGCCAAACTGATCGTTAAATAATTTGAAATAATCCACATCAATCAAAATTAAGCTTATGGGTTGGGTATTGTTAAGGCATTCGAGCCAACTTTTCTCTAATTTTTTTTCAAGGTTGTGGCGATTGGCTAAGCCAGTTAAGTGATCAGTGGATGCCAATCTGCGTAGTTCGCTGTATTCTGCTTTATGTTTAGATAAGTTGTGGATAACGCCTACAAACAACGGGGCTGAGTGCGTGATAGATGTGGGCAGGCAAGATACAGATAGATCTGCCTCCAACCAACTATTGTCACAGCGCGTAATGAGCACTTCCTTGGGACCATGATTTAAGGCTAAATCAAGATTGTTCTTCCAATTCAAAAATAAATATTCATATTGCTCTCGATAACGTTCGTGTAGAAATGTAAACCATTTTTGCCCTACGAGAGATTCTTGTGGGGCACCGAAAAATTTTGCCGCAAGCGGGTTTATCATTTCAATTACGCCATCGCTATCTACGATAAAAATAGCCTCCGCTATTACGTTCGCCATTCTGCTAAACGCCGTCATCTTTTCATTTAATAAAGGGACCGAAAAAGTATCTAGCAATGAAGATATTTTAGGCGTTTTATCGTTCGATTTTTTTGAGTTTGACATCGTGCTTCCTTGTTCTGCGTTGTCACGCTGATGTTTGATGCCAAACACTTTATTAAACTAAAGTCTCTAATACCTTCTGCTAACCTTCCTTTTTTAAGTTATTGATTTTTATATTTTTATTTTCTTTTTAGATTGGTTCAGGCAGATTTTTTTTATGCTTTCGAGCTTTACGAAAACGGCCATGCTGTAGCGGTAGAAAATCTCAAGGCAAAAATTGCCATAAATTGGCGCACAGAATCACCGGCACAATGACTCAAAAGTGCAATGTCATGTTCTTATTTGAAGTGGCTATAAAGTGCGGTGCAGTAAAAAGGCAATATTTCGTCTCATATTAAGATTACGCATTATGTGTAATATTTTTAATACCTATCACGTTTCACTTTTATTATATAAAAATCAATATTAAACAATTGCTTAAGAACATTTTTAGGTCATCGGATATAGTGCTAATAAAAAAAATATAAATTTAATTGTGTTCTAAGGTTCCGTTTTTAGCGAGTTAAGCGTTAGGGCATATAGGATACGACTAAAAAGGAGATAACCGGTGTCAGTTGCACAACATATTAACAACCGTGATCTCCGAATTTATGTAGAAGATAACGATCTGAGTGAAGCTCAGCGGGCATTAATTACGGATTTATTTAATCAGCATAACGATACACTATTACGTTTTTTACGCGCCCGTTTGCCATCAGACTCAGATGCCCATGAAGTTGCACAAGAGGCTTACGTCAGATTACTTGATCTGGATAAACCTGGAGCAATTAGCTATTTACGTGCTTATCTTTTTAAGACAGCGTCGAATTTAGCGATAGATCACTTGCGCTCTGCGCAACGGGCAAGTCGTTATCGTCCTATGACATTTTTTAAAGAAGAAGCTCCTTCGGAAGAACATGTCGCTTTAGTAAATGAAAAAATGAGATTGATGAATGGATTTGTGAATGAGCTGCCAGCTAAATGTCGCAAAGTATTCATGTTAAGTCGTTATCACGATATGACGACTAATGAAATTGCTCAGTTAATGCGGTTGTCAGACCGAATGGTCAGAAAGTATCTGGTTCGCGCAACCGAACATTGTCAAATGCGTTTGGAAGAAGCGACCGGAGGTGGTCAGTGAAAGATGAAAAAACCTTAGAGCCCCTGCACGAGGCAACACTATGGTATTACACCATTAAGGATCCAGAAGTTACTGAGCAGGCCATAGTCGATTGGCTTTCTTGGCTACAAGCCAGTGAGGAGAATACGCAAGCATTTGAGAAAGTTGAACAGCTTATGCAATTGACCACTCAAGCGAAAGAGATAGATTGGCCAGACGATAATGAGTTGTTAGATGATGACTATGATGGCGAAATTAGCGTCCAGCAGTGGCGTCTGAATCAAAGGGGTTGGCGAAAATGGTATAGGATTTTCTTAGATTTTAAATTACCGGCTAAAAAAAATCTCGTCCCCTCATTTGCCTTATCAGTCATGGCATTTGCTTTATTCGTTTTACTAAGCGCTCACATGCCCAATTTGGGCGAAAGTGATATTGCCGTATCAGTACATGAAACGGCATCTGGCCAGCATGAACGAATAGAGCTCGATGATGGTTCAGTCATTACGTTGGGTGCCCAAAGTTTGATCTCAGTCGCATATAGTGAAGAGCAAAGAAAAGTACTTTTAGAGCGAGGCGAGGCTTACTTCGACGTAGCTAAAGATCCTAATCGACCTTTTGTGGTGGGTTCGGGTAGTCGCACAGTTACTGCTGTAGGCACTGAGTTTAACATTATGCGTCAGTCTGAACGAGTGGTAGTCACTGTAGCTGAAGGCAAAGTATTAGTTGAACCTAAATCCAAGCCATCCTCAGTCCCTAGGATTATTAAAGCGTTTAAAAAGAAGTACGGTAATACGAATACATTTTTAATTGCTGAACAGCAACTGACGTATAACGACGATACGATTTCTGAGGTTGAACCAGCAAATTCGAAGACTGTTACATCTTGGAGAGAAGGAAGCTTGCAGTACTTAACTGAGAAGCTGAAGTTTGTTGTTGAAGATATCAATCGTTATTCAGAGCATCCCATTAGAATCGGTGACGAACAGGTTGGCAACCAAGCTTATTCGGGAACGGTGTATACCGACCGTATAGAAAACTGGTTAGACAGTATTTCGCAGGCATTTCCAATAAAGGTTTTAAGTCATAATAATGGTGACATTGTATTGGTCACTGATACCACCAGAATAAAAAATAGTTCTGTTAATTAAAGTTTTAAGTTCCGTTCTTGTTTGTTTTTCCGTCTTAGTCGGTAGCTGTCATTTATTAAAGTTAAATGACAGCTACTGAACCTATAAATCAAAAATAATTAAAATGGTGGAAAATCACATGCGACAACTAAATAAAGGGAAATTCAATAGGAAGCTCTCTATAGCACTCTCAGTCTTAATTCCTTCCTTGATGTTCACAGTTGATGCTAACGAATTAAATAAATCCATCGAGTTTAATATTCCAGCGCAATCATTGGATGCAGCATTATTAGCATTTTCAAAGCAATCAGGTGTGCAACTAGCCGTTCAAACAAACATTATTGAAGGGGTCAATATACAAGGCGTGATGGGTCAGAAAATGAGCTCTGAAGCTCTCAGTGCATTACTAAGTAATACTGGGCTCACCTATACGATTATTGGTGATGACACGGTCGCTATTTCTGAACTCGATGGTAGTAAACCATTGGGAAAGTCCCAACTGGCGTCCAACAGCCAGACGAGGATGTCAGTAGAGACAGGCCAGAATGAGTCTACAAATACTAACCTCATTAGCGATAAAGAGGCGAAAGTAGAAAGAATTGCGGTCGTTGGTTCTAAGATTGGTAATTTGCGTACTGAGGCCGCGCTGCCGGTCGCGGTATTCGATCAAGATGCAATTGATGCCATCGGTGCTGGGGACGGTAATGAACTGGTTAGAAGTATGCCTCAGATGGGGGATATGACCTGGAATGAGTCATGGATACCAGGCAGTAGTAACGCGGCTCGAGGAGATACCGGATCTCTTAATCTTAAAAACTTAGGTGCTTCTAACACATTATTGTTAATTAATGGTCGCCGTTCGGTTATTCACCCAACTACATCAACAGTAGATAACAGTATGTCTACAACTACTTTCAATACAAATGCCATTCCTATGTACGGCCTTGACCGAGTTGAAGTGTTGTTAGATGGCGCTGCGGCAATTTATGGCTCTGACGCCATTGCGGGTGTAGTCAATATAGTGACCAATAAGGAGATTAACGGCGCTGGCATAAAACTGAAATACGGCGCCGCCCCCGGTACTAATCGCTCAGATACCGACTTAACGGGCTATTGGGGGACGGATTTTGATAGCGGTAGAGGCAATGTTTCTATGATGTACAATTTGTCTCATAGAGAACCGCAATATACTTCTGATCAATGGTATACGGCAACCAGTGACCATAGAGGATTTTTAAACGGTACTGATCTTGAAGGAACCGCCGCTCTTGACCTGCGAAGCACCTATACTCCGTGGGGAAATTTTGTCTCTCCAAACGGTCAGATTTTTCAAAATGGTAATGCCATCACCAGTACAGCAGGCTACTTTCACACTGAATTGAGTGACTCACAGAATTGCGCTACTGAATCTTCAGGTGGTGTTTGTTTTGCTTCAGGCTCTGCGTCTGATGATTATAAATATGATGCATCAAAAGAAAATACCTACCTGACTCCCAAAGTCGATCGTATGAACATCTTTACCAATTTTACTTATCAATTGATGGCTGATTTAGAGCTATTCGGAGAGTTATCGCTATATAAAGCAAAAACCGAATACGTCACCGGATCTGGATTGTTCTCGGTTAATCAACCCGTCTATATTCCTGCTGATGCTTATTATAATCCTCTAGGAGCAATGTATTTAGCGGACGGCACGACTAACCCTAATCGCCTTGTTAATCTAAATAATGTCTCTGAAGAAGGGACTGCGGTGCAATTGCGTAATTATAGATTTGCCGATGGGGGTGTCAGAGGGGTGGATGTAGACAACATGCAGACGCGATTCTTAGTCGGTTTGAAAGGTTGGACTAATAACGATTTTGAATGGGAATCGGCGGTGTTGTACTCCCAAGGTAAATCGATAGACAAGTCTGAAGGCTACAGTGTGTCGAAAATTGTAGATGCACTCTCTGGTACTACCGCTGACGCATATAATCCCTTTGCTGGAGGTTCCCTTACTTCCACTAGTTATGGGGATGACACGGTTAATTCACAGGATATTATCGATTCCTTTACCGCATGGACAAAACGAGAAAGTACTTCAGAGTTAGCTTCTTGGGATTTTAAGGTTAATAAGTCTGATATCTTTAATTTACCTGCAGGCGAGGTTGGTTTTGCTGCCGGTATTGAGGTGCGGTATGAGTCACTCAAAGATGACCGAGACCCACTCGTCGATGGCTCGGCTCCTTATACTGACTGGTATACAGGTACCGTTTATGACAGTGACTTGGCTGGCAGTAGCCCTACGCCAGACTCATATGGAAGCCGAAATGTTAAAACTGCTTATTTAGAGTTTGCTGTGCCGCTTATCGCAGAAGATTTTAATATCCCACTAATACAGTCGTTAGATATGCAGTTAGCGGCACGTTATGAAAGTTACAGTGATGTAGGCGACATCTCTACACCTAAAGTTGCATTAGCGTGGACAGTAACAGATGACCTTATGTTTAGAGGCTCTTGGTCAGAGGGGTTTAAAGCGCCTAATCTTGAAGTACTAAATGCTGGCGAGATGGCTCGTTACCTTACTTTCCCTGATTATATCTATTGTGAGGCTGCGTTGAGATCTGAGCAAATAAACAGCTATGCTGAATGTACGGATTCTTATGCGGTAACGTGGCATATGAAAGGTAATGACCAACTGAAGCCTGAAACATCCGAAAACGTCTCGATTGGCGCGGTATTCACGCCGCAGTTTTTGCCAGATGACTGGGGAAGCGTGAAGCTAACAGTCGACGCGTGGCGCATTCAAATCGAAGATCAAATAGGTGTGACGCCCACTCTCGATGTCATCATAAATGACTTATATCTTCGTACTATTCAAGATTCCTCAGATTCAAGAGTGTTTAGAGCTGATCCCAGCAGCGATGATATTGCTCGATTTGCTGGTACAGGTTTAGAGCCCGTTGGTGAAATCCAATACGTCCAAACTGATTACTCTAACCTTAATTCTCTAGAGGCGCGCGGATTAGACTTTAGTGTGGATTGGAGTTCGACGAAAACGCAATATGGCTCATTTTCGTTTAATTTTGCTGCATCTAAGTTATTGAACTTCAAACAAGCTTTAACGCAAGAAATGCAAAATGCGAAAGCTGCTCAAGATGCCGGTCTACTTGATAGCTATATCGTTATCGGTACGGCTGATGAAGTCGGCCAAAACGGAGCGAAGCCCGAATGGAAAGCGAGCAGCAGATTTATTTGGCGCTATGAAGACTTTGTTTATCGTTTATCTGCTCAGTACACAGGGAGTGTGCTCGACGGTAAATATGCCAGTGGTCTAGATTTTGAAGTTCCTTCTGTAACAACTTGGAATACATCGGCTCAGTATCAATTCGATGAATCGATTTTAGGTGGCGTTATCGCCGAAGTAGGAGTGAGAAACCTCTTTGATAAAGAGCCTCCCTTAAACGCATCGGGCAATTATTTAGCTAGCTTGTATTTACCTTATTCTCGTTATTTTTACGCGAGTATTGAAAAGAAATTTTAAGCTTTTTCAGTGCTTACTGGTTAACAGTAAGCACTTTTCTGCATTTTAAAATAGAGCATCAAATGAAACAAATTATCTCTAAAGTGGTATTAGCCGGGCTATTCTTGGGCAATATCAACAGTGTTGTGGCAAACGAAACAAGTAAGCCTGTTTTTACATATAAAAATATTACCGTTGATCAAGGCACGGCAATGTCCGTAGCCGTATCGCCTGATGGCGAATGGTTAGCCATCGATTTACAGGGCAGTCTCTGGGTTTTACCGAGTAAAGGTGGAAAAGCAACTAAGATAACTGACGTGTTTGACGACGCTCATCAGCCAACGTGGTCTCCGGATGGTAAAACACTGGTGTATTTTGCGTTTATTGATGGAGGGTACGATATTTGGTCGATCGCGCCAGATGGCAGTAATCGTCAGCAATTAACATGGGGACCCTTTGACGACAGGGAGCCGGTATTTTCTCCCGACGGCAGCAAACTGGCCTTCTCTTCAGATCGCAAAGGCAGTTATGCAAGCTACGACATCTGGACATTAGATATTGCTACTGGAGACCTAACCGCAATCACCGACGACGAGTACGAAAATCGGATGCCAACATGGACCGCTAATGGCAAAGAAGTAACCTACACAAGCATGCGGGATAATCAGTATGGCCTTTGGAGCACTGATATAACGTCTAAAAGTGAACGTATTATTTTATCTGACGAGACAATTATTAGCCAACCGTCTTGGAGCCCATCGGGTGTGTTAGCTTACGGTCGAAGTGATGGAGAGAAATTACAGCTTTTAGTCGATGGTAAGATCATTAGCGGTGAAGATGATGTTTTTCCTTTTCAAGCCAGTTGGACTGACAATGGACAGTTTTATTATGTCGCAGAAGGCGAAATTAAACATGGTGCTCTGAAAAGTAAAACAATTGATACTATCCCATTTAGCGCTCAACTGGTTTCTGCTAAAGAAGACTATGAGAGAACGGTACGTGATTTTAGCACAGTAGAGAAAAAAGAAGCCGTCGGTATTATGCGCCCGTCACTTTCACCTGATGGTAAACAGGTAGCATTTGTGGCCTTAGGTAATTTATACCTAATGACAATAGGGCAAGAGCCGAAAAATCTAACTCAGAATCACTATATGCAAGCGGATCCTGCTTGGTCGCCCGACGGCAAGTTTTTGGTATATTCATCGGATCAAGGCGGCGATATGATGCAGTTATGGATCCGTGAGGTTGCCACGGGTAAGGAACGCCAGTTAACAAATATTACAACACAGCCCCTAGAAGCTGTTTGGTCACCGGATGGTAAACGTATCGCTTATCTGAACGTTGATGGAATGTGGGGAGTCGCAGGTCTCGCAGTTGTGAATGTTGATAGCGGCGAAGTGACTGAGCTTACACCGACATTAAAACAACCCGGTCGGCCAACGTGGTCTGCGGATAGCCAACGTATTGCTATTGCGGGTACCTTGTCTTTTTCGCACAGTTTTCGCGAAGGCACTAATCAGGTCTATGTCGTAGCAGCTGATGGTTCTCAAGAGGCACAATGGTATTCGCCGGTGCCTAACTTATCCATTGATACCCGAGGAGGGGCGGGGCCTGTTTGGTCACCAGATGGGAAGAGTATGGCAGCTATCTATGGTGGTACGTTGCACGTTTGGCCTGTATCTCTAAAAGGGGAGCCTTTAGGTCCGCCAAGAAGTATAACTAATGAAATTGCGCATTCACCCAGTTGGGGAGGCGATTCAGAAACCTTATTATTTCAATCAGAAGATAAACTTAAAACCGTTAATATCAGAAGCGGTCAAATTCAAGATGTGACCACGCCGTTACTCTACAACGTTGATATGCCAAAAGAACGTTTGGTCGTCCATGTGGGCGGGGTATTTGATGGTGTGACTGACCAGATACAAGAAGATAAGGATATTATTATTGACGGAAATATCATTACTGAAATTATTCCTCATGATCCTATCAATCATAAAAACGTCAAATTTTTTGACGCATCAGACTCTATTGCTATGCCTGGCATGATAGAAAGTCATGTGCATCCGCAAAAAGATTTGGGTCAGTCAGCACACCGAGCTTGGTTAGCTTATGGTGTTACTACGGTGCGTGACCTAGGTAATCAACCTTATCATGGTGTAGAAGACAGAGAAGCCAGTGAGGCGGGTGTTAGGGTAGGGCCTAGAGTCTTTACTACTGGGCATTTGATGGAATGGCAACGCGTGTATTACAAAATGGGTATTGCGATCGCTGGTCCCGCTCATTTAGAAAAGGAGTTGGCTAGGGCAAAAGCGTTAAAATATGACCACCTAAAAAGCTACGTACGGTTACCTGATGCTCAGCAGAAAAAAGTAGTGGGTTTCGCTCATCATGATATGGGAGTACCGGTATCCTCACATGAAGTATATCCATCGTCAGCTATTGGCGTAGATAATATCGAGCACTTAGGCGCGACAAGCCGTAGAGGATATAGCTTAAAACACATCCATGGTCATGCATTTGATGATGCCACACAGCTCATCGATAAGGTGATTACACCGACTATTTTTGGTGCGATTAACGGTTATCTAGTTAGAAATCCTGAGTTGGTTAATGATCCGCGTTTAAGCCTATATCCCAGTTGGGCACAAGATGGAATCAAGCATCCTCGGGAGTTTCCTGCTGAGTATCAAGCATCCCTCAAGAAAATGGCCACTACTTTAAAAGCGCTATTTGATAAAGGCACAACGGTTACAGCAGGTACAGACTTAGTGATGGCGCTAAACCTGCACGCGGAAATAGACTTTTATGTCTCTGAAGCTGGATTAACGCCGTTTCAAGCATTGCGCTCAGCTACTGCAGTGCCAGCAAAAACGCTCGGTCTAAATGCCGGGACATTGGAAGCGGGCAAACTAGCAGATATCGTGTTTTTGGAGGCGAGTCCTTTAGACGATATTGCCAATACGACGAAGGTAAATATGACGATGATCAACGGGCATCTCTTGTCACAATCTCAGTTATTGGACAAGCAAGTTCCCATCGATGTTTTTAATTAACGTTTAGCAATGGCAAAGCGTGCATAGCGCACTAATTGTTTCTGTAAAAGAGCCTTCACTTCAAACGTGAGGGCTCTTTCTTTCTAAGTTAAGTCACTTTGTTGCTATGGCTACTGAAAACACCTCAATAACTACGCTAAGGGAAATAGACATTTGCTTAGAGAGTTCTATGATTACGGTGACGCATCGAGGAAAAGCTGAAATAACATTTCAATGCGTAGGCACTGACAATCGGTACGCATATTACGCTGGCTATGGTAAACACCACATCCCCTAAGGTATCGAAAAAAATGCTCTGGCTGACGTAACCCAAAGTGCAAAGTAAAGCGATGTGTAATAGTAGAAACGTTTTCATGTTAGCTCCTTTTGTGCCGAAGGTAGGATGTTTGTTGTTACCTACCGATGACCCAATGTGTTAGTGATGCGTTAATCGACGTTAATACTTTATACAGATGCCTACTTTATTACCTTCCGCTAACCTTCTAATTTTAACGTTATGAATTTATTGGGTTTTTAGATTAAAAAATAATTTTTTTTGTATTTATTGAAATCGAATAACTACGATATTGATGATAAATACTGTTTTGAATGGGGTATTTAGCGCAAAGTTAATGGGCTAAAAGGGTTAACTTTTGCAGGTTAATGACTTTATTTTCGGTAAGCTCAATGCTTGAACGTGCCAAATTTATACCTTGTTATGAAATTGAATAACTAAGTGGGGGTTGAGTCAAGGTACATTGATGCCTTAGCTGCCACTCAAATGTAGTGATAAGGTATTGTTTCAGTTAGATAATTGGATCTGCAGTAGCCTTGCAATTTGAGTATAGACAGACTACTTAAATATACAGAACGACTAAAAACCTTATTATGCCAACTAAATCAAAGGCTGATCAGTCTTGCCGAAACAGGAAGTGCGCTATGACCGCAAATATAGAGAAGGATGAGCCGACAATTGAAGAAATCTCACCGCAAAGTACTGAAATAGACAAGGCCGTTATGTCTTCAACAAGCACTTCCTTCGCTAATGAACGTTATATGTACTTCACTGAACAAGATTTAGAAAAGATTCTAGCGAACATTGATGCCCTTCGCAGTAGTGTATTCCCCATAGACAATCCTGATAATGAACTTGAGGCGGGTAAGCAACAGAACTTCCCGTCAGTTTGCTTAATTGGTTTAGGGCGTTGTGGTTCTAATATCGCGCTTGATGTGGCATCACTGGTGTATAACGCTCGTAATTTTTACCTGAATGAATTTGAAAACGAAGAGCGCCAATCCCGAGAGCAAGAATATCGTCCGATGCGCTGGATAAAGCGCGGTTTACACTTGTCGAGCGGTCAAGATGTAAAGCCGGTATTTTTGATCGAGCCCTTGGTCATGTTGGGCGATCTTGATAAAGATATTGAGGGCCGCGTACGCTTTTCAAACAAGGGTGAAAAGGCCAGTTTTCTACAAGAATACACGAAGATGAAAATTATGGATTTGTCTGAGGTACATGCTGGTGGAGCAGGTAATGCGCCTATTCTCGGTCAGTACTTAGCCAGAATTATACTCAACAAAGACACCCAGCGTTTTGCCAACAAAGAGTGGAAGAATATCCACTCATATCTTATTGATTCATGTGGTATTAAAGCGAATCAATCGCGGTTGTACTTTTATATCTTTAGTGCAGGGGGCGGCACCGGCTCAGGTATGGCATCTGAATTTGGTCTGGCTCAGCAGTACGCTTACATGAGCAAAACATTTGAGACCAGAGTGCTCAGTGAAACCGAAGATAATCGCGGGCATTCTTTTGTGTTTGAGCCTATTTTCACCAGTGGTATTTGTATATTGCCCAATATTTCTGACCATGGTGTTGAGATGTCAGAAGCCTTACATATCAACGCAGGTCGTTTGTTATGTAAGTATATGGCTGAAGAGTGGGATTTCTCCTATAACTTCGATAAAGAAGACAGCAGTGATGCTAGCGCCATGCACCGTATTCGCCCTTGGAATGCCATGATGCTGATCTCTAACGATATTATGCGCTATGCGGAAGAAACTGACGACAGCGGTATTCAGCATATAGACGTTAACGCCATGGAAAAGCACGCTAACCAGTATATTTCTCAGCAAATATTCAACATTCTAACGGCACAAGCGGTCACAACTGACTACGACGAGAATTATTTTCGCCGTGCAGGTATCGATATAGGGGAAACGATTCGCTTAGATGCCAACGATTTGTTTATGAGCTTAGCTGGGCCTGTTGCTTTGGCTTATGCTGAATCGGTCGTACCGGTCGAAAACGTTTCGAACCTAGATAGAATTAAAATTCTTGATAGGGGCGGGAATGACTTAGATATCGATGACTTGTTCTTCCGCTCAATCGATTTACCTCATTTCAATAAAATCACACAAGCCATCGAAGGAATAAGTCTGTTACCCATTGAGTCGTCTCGCTACAGAGAACGATTAAGTGAATATCTAAAAAGTGGTTATGATGCAAAGCACTTAAAGGATCTGCATTTCTTCAAAAATTGCTCGTCAGTGGTGTCGATTATCTCACTGCCAAAAGATTACAAGCTTTCATACATGGATTTAAATCGCTTAAAATCACACCTTAATGCGCTGTTCCCTAACACGACGCTAAAACGCTATGCATTGGTTATTGGTGCTTCGGCGAATATATCGCTGACCACGCTAATTGCAAAAAGCCCCTGTTTGAGTGATGACTTTTTAACCTTGATTGTGGCCTATATCAAGCGCTGCTTCGCGCGAGACAATTACCGTTTCGATGAAAAGCTTGATCAAGCCATGCTTGAATTTATTCGCGCCGAAGTGTTTGATGAAGCCGCGCTGGATCTGATGCTAGAAGAGTTCGAAAACCCAGCGAAAATTCTCGATACCAACTGGTACGCTATCAAGCCCATGTACGAGAAAAAGTACCGTGAACTTATTCGTGAGAAAGACAAGTTTGTCTCGATCAATGACATTCGTTTGACCCGGGAAAGCGTGAAAAAATCAATTAAATACTTGCGTGAAATTTACCGCCATAAAATTAGCAAAACCAAAGTCGTATCGTTAAACGACGACGGTGGCGAAGTATAAAAGAATACGCCATCGCCCTCAGCGATAGTACGAATAAAAATGGCCCCTATCAATAAAATTGGTAGGGGCCATTTTCTTAACTGCTTGTTTTACCCTAAACGCCATATAAAAATGTCGGTCGTTACTGTGAGTTACCATCGTATGAGGGTAAGGAGGTTGATAGTCGTTAGATAAAACGGCCAGCGTCCTTATAAGTACTACATTTCACCCGTTAGCATAAAATTTTCTAGCTGCTGAGTATA